>Ga0207695_10000103_pt1 | contig 257354 bp, 209 predicted proteins | sample KBSC54metaG_FD_184354 | JGI IMG/M metagenome (GOLD analysis project Ga0207695, IMG submission 184354) | Corn rhizosphere microbial communities from Kellogg Biological Station, Michigan, USA - KBS C5-4 metaG (SPAdes) (version 2) | ecosystem: Host-associated > Plants > Roots > Rhizosphere >...
GGCAAATGATATCGATCTTTGACTACCATGATTGCACCATGCGCTAAGTCTTTGATAATTAGCAATTTGCAAATCCACTTATTTTGAAGACACGCCCTAGATTACGGTTCCACGGCAAAGCCGGGGCCTTGAAATGCGCATATCAGTGATACTCTTTTGTGTTTCGAGTCGTAACGCAGAATTTCCAAAAATCCATTGACCAGGCACGAGTGACTTGATAGGTCATCATCTCACTCACTCGGAAAGAGGCAACTTATTCGGAATGCGGATTATCCCACTCATTTTGTCATGACAAACAAGCATAAATCTATTCAACCGCGGCGAATCGCCGTGGCCGTAATGGTCATCACAGGGCTTCATTTCATCGGGATCGCTTGCTCTGCGGCTCCGATTACCGCGGATAGTGTCACGATCAATCCTCCCTCCTCATTTCCATTTTTGGATTTGCAAGGCCCGGCTAACCCAAGCGCGAGCGGAGGCGCCCCTGGACTTACACTTAGTTACCTGGACGGAGTGACATCCTCGGCATTTATGACGTTGCAGCGACCGAACGCAAATTGGCAATGGCAGATCGTCAACGTCGATGGGTCGACTCGTCTCCAAATGGAGTTGGGCAGTGACAATAGTTTAATCCTTTTCGATCCGGCAAACGTCGGCAACCGCCTTGTATTTAGCCCTGGCGGGATGACCCCCGGCATCTCTCTTAACGGCACATCCTTTTTAACCATGCCGATGGCCGATGGCCGTTATCTGCAATTGAATGGCGGAAATGTCGTCCTTGGCGGCGGCGGAATGCAATCGATTTCCGTGCCGGCGCCCACCGCTGGCCGGGGAAATGATTTGGTGATAAAAGCCGGGGACGCGGGCACAGATACCGACAATGACGGAGGAAGCCTGGTACTCTCGTCTGGCAATTCCACCGGCGGGGGACTTTCTTCCATTGTGTTTAAAACGGCGAATCGAAATGCTCCGGGGAACGAGTCAAATGAGCCCCTAACTCGTATGACAATTTCAGAGTGGGGAGCGGTCAACATCGGTTCCGCTGCGGGAACCGGAGTATTTTGGGAAGATGTTGGCGGTTTGGACGTTTCCTGGGGCGGAATTCCCGCTAGTCTGATGTTGGGCGCAGACGTCAATCAGACAACTCGTACCGACGGTGCGGAGAAGAGTGCCACCATCAGCATGCCAAATTTTCACTCGGACACCAGCATGCCAACAATATTAGTGGAAGGTTATGCCAAACAAGACTCGACTTTTGTCGCGCTAGGCGGTTTCGGTCCGTATTCTGCGTCCGCGACCGACATTGGACTTATCACCTCCACCGATCCCGCCAGTCCTGGTGGAACAATTCGGTTGTATGTCAACCGTACAGGGCAAGTTGGAATCGGCACCACGACGCCCGCCGCCCAACTTCATGTAGCGGACTCCATGCAAGTGGATGGCGCGGCGCGGTTTAATGGACCGACTCATATAGAGCCTCAGGGAGACATCTCCATGGGACTTTTTACGAACTGAGTTTCGGAACGAAGTCTGTTTCGGCAGATCCGGAATCTTCCCGATTACTACGACAACCCCCGTAACCGGGTGACCGTCTATTCTTCGAATACTTCCTCACACGAAAATCTCCGCCTCACGCACCAGTGGCGGGCTTGCGTGGAAGGCTTGCCGAGGTGATACGTTGCAGCCTCGCAACCATCCACGCCTGAACTCATGCTTCTCGTCGCAGCTGTCATCCTCGTCGTCCTTTGGGCACTCGGCGTTTTTGTTGCGCGCATTGCCAGTGGATTGATTCACCTCATCATTATTTTGGCCCTCGTCGTGTTCGCCATGCACGTGGTGCGCGGACGCGGCATGCATTTCGGGGGGCATCAGCCCTTGCACGAGAGGCACTTCCGGCCGTAGGCCCTCGCGTCTCCCCGTCGAGGTGCGATTTCGTCGCCCTTTTTAAAGCGCGGCATCGCCGCATGCATATTTGCGTTTTCAAAAACGCATTGCACCCGGCAGTCTTGGCCCGGTATCGATCCCCATGAAAATCCTGGTTTCCTCCGGCCATTGTTACCCGGCGAAAATGGGCGCCGGGGCGTCCGATCGCGTTTGCGACTGCGTGGTAAAGGGCCTCGCGGAACTCGGTCATCGTGTCTTCTATCAGTTGACCTACGGAGCAACTGAGACGCTGCCACCGGGCGTCGAATTGGCCACCTACAGACGGTTTGATGTCGATGTCATGTACCTGCACGATTTCATCTCGCCTGCCTGGCCGAAGACACGCGGCGTTCCCTGGACGACAACTTATCACTCCCATATCCAGCCCGACGGCGTCCGGCGCCCGCCGCTCTCTGCCAATACGATCTTCGTTTCGAAGGCGCATGCCACCGCCTTTGGCCGCAGCCGGTTTGTGTTGAACGGCATCGACCCGGGCGAATTTACCTATTCGGAAACGAAGGATGATTACTTCCTGTTTGCCGTTGCCGATCTGTCGGATCTGCAACTCAAGGGATTCGAGATCGCCCGCTCGCTGGTACGGGATTGCGGCATCCGGCTCATCGTTTGTGGATCGGCTCCGCGAGGCAGTTCGCGGGAAGCCGTCGTACAGAAGTTCGCCGGGGACGGAATAGAATATGTCGGCCACGTGTCGGGGCAAAGAAAGGCGGACCTCTTCGCCGGGGCGCGATGCCTCCTGTTTCCCACTCAGGCCAATGAAACCTTCGGCCTGGTCATCGCCGAAGCGTTGGTCTCCGGAACGCCTGTCATTTGCAGCAACCGTGGAGCGTGCCCGGAACTGCTGGCGTCAGAAACGGCGAAAGTCGGATTCGTTTGCGAACACTATTCGGACTACATCGAGGCCATCGCCGCGATCGATCGAATCTCTCCCGCCGCCTGCCGCCGTCACGCTCTCGAACGTTTTCACTACCTGAGGATGGCGCGTGATTACGTCCGCGAATTTATCGCGGAAATCGAGGGGTGGCCGAAGCGGCGCGACCGATGGGTGGAATTCACGAAATCCGGTCGACGGTATGCGGTGAGGCTGGATTGAAGGCGGCGGCGATAACGGCCAGCCGCCTTCACCACACGAGGCCGCACGCTTTACCGATGGGTCAGATCGGCAATCGCGCTATCTGCCTTAGTCAGGCAGAATCCAAAACCGGTATTGGCAGCCGGAACCACGAGTCCGGTGAAGGGACTTGCCGCTGTGCCCGCCACGAGCGTGATTTTGCCAGTGTAAAGGCCTGTCGTCGGATTCAGCGAGATGGTCAGATGATTCGCGTTGGGGGAATCGGCAGACATCTTATCGCTCGTCGACAAAGTGAAGTTGGCCGTCACTCCTCCCTGGGATGGATTGGTCGTCGATCCAAAATTCGCCGCGCCGAGGCCGTTGGTTCCGGTCAGGAAGACACGCGTGCCGGCGGGAGGTTTCGCATAGCCTCCACCCTGCACCGAAAGTTGAGTGTCAAAGCCACTCGCAAACCGTCCGGAGCTGGCGTGCAGCTTCGACCAGGATACGGCGGAGCTCGACAGGACGCCGGATGAGAATTGCACCGCTCCTCCTACGGATCCTCCGGATTTTCCATAGAGCGGAGCGTAGAAGGCCCACGAATTGTCATCGGCCAAAGACACCCCCTGGCTGAACTTGGTTCCATCGGCCAGCGTTCCGGCCACATGCAGCTTGCCATTCTTCGTCACCGTGACGATGGCATAGCCATCTCCGTGCGGCACGGTCGCGCTGTTGTTTGCGCCATCGTGGAGCAGGCCGAGATTGTAAGTGCCCGGGGTCACGGTTGATACCCCAGTCGAGAGTTTCAGCGTCGTGGAGGAGGTTAGATAGCCTCCGGCGCTTGGGATCAATACGGAACCCGAGATGACTCCTGTGGAGGTATTGAGCGCGAGGTCCAGCGTAATGGGTCCTTGCGCCGTTTGAATCACGATCGCCGCGCTGCCATCGATCTCGAAATCGCCGACAAATTTATAAGTGGCGGATCCAAGACGGAGCGTACCGGTGGCGGTTTGATCGATATCCAGTTGTAACGTCAGCAATCCCCGGGCGGCGGAATCGGACGGGTTATCTTGCACGAATCCCGAAAACGCACCGGCGTATTGGAAGAACGGATCTGTCACGTGTACGGTCGCCGTAGCCGTCTGGCCCACGCTGTTTTCGATCGTATAGGTAAAGGTGTCCGTCCCGGTGAAATCCGGACCCGGCACATAGGAAATCGTACCGCGCCCCACGGCGGTAGCAGTCCCGTGTCCGGGCGTGCTGACGGTCTTAAGCGAAACCGCATCACCGCTTGGGTCGGAGTCATTCACTGTCACTTCCAGCGAGAAATCGCCGGCACTGGATGGAGCCCCCATCGTAAGATTGTCATCCACCGCCGTTGGGCCCGGGCCGAGCGTAGGCGGCGCGGTATTCGCCGGAACGGAAAAATAATAGGGATCAACGGAATAGGAGACCTCGTTGCCGAGCAAATTTTGATTCCGCAGGAACGTGGGCTGGATCAGAAAAAGCTTCGTGTTGTTAGAAGCGGAGAAGGTGCCATAGAATGTGTTCCCAACCGCGATCACTCGCTCGAAGTCGCCGATAAATGGATCGAAATCGAGTTGCAGCTCCGAGTTATCAAAACGGGACAGGATCAAGTCCGAGCGAGTCGAAAAATCATCGGTCGTCTGGGTAAGATGCGTCTCGAGGTTTCCATAAATGGAGTAAGTGTACATCAAGGCGACGGTCCCATTGTCCGCCACGGCCAATGCCGGCAGGCCGGCGCCCCAACGGGTCTCATATCTCTGCGACCAAGAGCTTCCGCCATTTGTGGTCTCCCAGACCTGGATCGTCGGACGATCGAAGACGGCGCTGACGGCAAATGCCACATACACCTTATTTGGATCCGTCGGTGAGACGGCGATGGCGAGATCCGAGCCCAGCCGTTCCTGCCCCACTTCGCCCTGCGGGGTAATGACGCCCGGCGAAATCACGACTCCAACGCCACCGGTGCCGAGCGCGCCAAATCCTCCATCTCCTTTCTGCGTGTCTTTCACGACCACGATATCCGCGACGACATCCTTCGCATTCGTATCCGGATGCTTGGGTCCCGTCTCCCGGAGGCCCCGCTGGAAAACGGCGTAGACGGTGTTACCGCCATCCGCGGCGGACTTACTCAAATCCACCCGCACCGGCGGCAAGTCCTGCAGGAAAGTCGGCTTCACCCGCTCCAGCACCACATGCTTGAAGCTGGCTCCGCCATCGAGCGAATACTCCAGCGAAGCTGTCTTGGCCGGTTGGCTCAGGTCGTTAATCGTCACATAGATCCGATCCGCGCCGCCATAGTTTCGCACCATCATTTGCGGTTGATCCGGCACATTCTTCGGGGCGTAAGAGCCGGCCGGAAGCACGGCAAAATCACCGGTGGCATTGAACGGCGCCGTGGCCTTGCGAACGAGCAATTCCGTGACGATCGATCCAGTCAGGTGCGCCATATAGGGATCCACGCCCCATCCCATCGATGCGTCTTCGGTCTGGATCTTGTCGAAGAGGCTCCATGTGCCACCGCCATTGCCTGTAAAGTAAACGCTGCTCAGTGGATTTCCCGCCGCATAGATATAGCTGTTCCCGGCGAATGCGGTGATGAAAACCTGCGAGGGATTTGCCGGGTTCACCATGATACTCGGCTCCGAGTTCTGATCGAATTCATAGTCATCCGCGACGACATCGACGATCGTGGGGCCGGCAATCACCGCCGACGTTTTGGGAACCAGCCAAAGCAAACCTAGCGAGGCTATGACGAGAGTTTTTCGGGAAAACATGCGCTACCCATGCCCGAAATGCGGCCCGTCTGACGAGCCTATTCCCAGAGCCACCCTGCCGGAAAGGCCACTAGACAAATCGGCTCAATTTTTTTCGCGAGGGCGCGCGGCTGGTGGCAGAAAGCGATGCCCACCCCAAGGCCGACAGCATAGGGAAAGCGGCGTCCCGCCGCTTGTATGCGCCGTCTGCAGATCGAGCGCTGAATCTGTCTTTACCCCTGAGAACACCCAACTCCCAACTCCCAACATTTAATGGCGGCAAGTTCGGCGCCTTCTGTAGAAGCCGCTTAGGAGCCGGAAACGTCTGTACGTGTCGAATGAGTGGTCGCGAAACGTTAAATATGGGGTGACAACGGTTCGGCACGCCTTCCAGGCGTCTCAACCACATGTTCCCCTGCTTCCGCCTTAGGCCTGGTGGGCGGCGGAAAGCAACGGTTTTACAAACTTGGCCGCGAACTGCTGCAGGCTGAGCTTCTTGAGGAGGGCGCCGTCCACGCCGAAAAAGCCGACTTCGGGTTCGCGGTGACGTGCCCCGGCTAGTCGACAGCCTTCCCGGACAAAGCGAACCGCATAGAGATGGCCATCCAGATCCACCCGCCAGTTGTTTTGGACAATAAACTCGCAGATCGAGTGCAGAACAATCGATTCGGACCGTTTCGGCCCGGATACCGCACAAAACTGAGTGTGCATGCGAGCATGATGTACTACGGCGTCCTGCTTTGCAAGCCGGCCTGACACTTTCCCGTGTCATGTGCTCCCGCCCCACTTCAGGCGTACTGGAATGTTGAAAGCGGGCTGCAACGACTGTCTACCGCATTGCAAACCGGGACCGACGGCTGCCCGCATCCGCTTTCCCTCAGAGCTCCGGCTGACGGCGTAATAGACATGCAACACTGCGCACGTTTTCCACGCGTTTGCTGGAGGGCATAGTTAACAACGGTTCTTATGTGGGTGAAATCCCTTAGATCCGGCACTAAAAGGTTTCTACGATTGCATGCCGGGCGCGAGATGTTACTAAGTCGCCCGCCATGACCGAATCCCAATTGAATCCCGTCATGCCGTCCGCAGTCGCGGAGGCGCGCCGCATCGACCTGCCGGTGCGAAGCTTTCTGGAACGCCTCAGCCGCTGGTGGAGGAAGCCGTCCGTCGCCACGCTTACCGTGATCGCCGCGGCACTTATCGTGATGTGGAATATCTGGCACCGGCTGGACCTCACTTTTGCCGATACGGCCGGATACTATCTGACCGCGGGCGAATGGCGCGAAACGGGCGCCTTCCTCAGGCCCAACAGGCTGATTTACTCGCCGCTTTATGTCGTATATCTGGCCGATCTCCAGCGCATCTTTTCGGATCCCCTTGCTGTTATCATCATTCACCGCATGCTCATCATCGTGGCGACCGCCATTTTTGTGCTCAACGCCATGCGGGCAATTGTTCCCCGCGCCGTTGCCTGGATGATTGCGGTATGGTGGATTCTCGTGAGCTGGAACATGCCTTACGAAGTTCATCTTTTCGGCTTCGCTTTCGCGGCCCTGGGAATCTGGCTGATCGGCGCAGGGCGTTCCGCCTGGTGGCGTGGACTCGGCATTGGCGCGCTCTTCTGCGACGGATTTCTTGTCCGGAACGAAGTGCTGGGCGCCGTCGGCCTCCTGCTGCTCTGTGCCGTGGGATTCGAGATCTGGCTCTGCCGGAAGCACGGCCAGAGCCGCCGCGATACGTGGGCCAATCTTGGACGACTCGCCTTGCCGTCGGTTTTGATTGTCGCCATCTCGGTCGTGGCGTTTTCAAAGAATCCAAAAGTCGAGCGCCCGAAAGAACTCCTGAAGGAATTCAGGGAACGCCAGCGCGAGAACGTGCCTCAAGTGTTTGCTTACGGCTATAAACAGCGCCACCCCGAGTGGACGCTGGATCCCTGGAAATATACGGAGTGCGGCCCGCTCACAAAACAGATTTTCGGCATGGAAAATCCCCGGTGGAGCGACGCGATAAAGACAAATCCGAAGGCGCTCTTCGAGCATGTCTCCTGGAATTTCCAACTCCTGCCCGCGGGAATTGAGCTGGGCCTTTTCGGAAATTACACAGGGAACTATAGCCCCGATTTCTTTTTCCATCGGACCCACGGTCCAGCGCCGCTCGTCGGTCTGGTGATCCTGCTCGCTCTTTGGATCGCAGGCGGGATCTGTATCTGGCAGAAGCGCCTCTATCTTCTTCCGCTTCGTTCACGGCGTAGCTGGACTTGGATTGCGCTTCTTTGCTGCGTGCCCACCTCCATCATGGCGATCGCGACGCAGCATCCCCGGCCGGCCTATATCCTTCCGCTTCTCTTGTTATTGATGGCTTATACCGGGCTGAGCGTTGTCCTCATTTGCCAGCGTCTGCGCATCCCTGACAGATCTCTTCGCTGGCTTTTTGTCGGTGTGGCGCCGCTGATTCTCCTCACTCTCGCCTTCCTTCCGCACCGTGCAGACCGTCGGCCCATCCTGATGGACTATCGGAGGCTGGAACCGTTTGGCGCTATCCTTTCGCATAAAGACCGGGTTTTCTGCAGTAACACCGAATTGGGGTTTCAGGTCCCTTTTTATCTATCAGGCAGCCGGAAACGTCTGCCCGAACGGGCAGATTATACCGCCATTCGTGCCGACGTTCCTCCTGCTGCATCTCTCGACGAAGCGCTGGATCATGCGCACGTCACGGACCTTTATCTGGCAGGGAGGGCCCTGGAGGAAGAGCCGCTCCGCCTTTGGCGCCAGTTAGTCGATTCGAAAGATCCGGCCAACGCCGCTTCCGGCTGGCATCTTATCGCCATGTCTGCCGATGCAAAAGCTTCGTGGTGCTACTATTCACGCGCCGTTCCCGCGTCGGCTCGCCCTTGATTACTTTGTAACGGCGAAAATCGATCTCAAGCGCAAGGGCGGCGCGACATTTGTGCCGGGCACCAGCCGCGCGGCTCAAAGTTCCGCTACCGCTACTTCCACCAATAGACTCCCATGTCCGGCCCGGTGATCGGTAATCGTGCTGAAGACAGCGCGACGTAAATCCACAGCGGAAACCGGCTTTCCGAGGACGAGATCGACGCCTTCGGGCAATTCGCCGAGCGCCTGCATCTCTTCACCAAAGCCGGTCAGCAGAATGACCGGGACATCTGAGCCGAGGTTTTTCAGGGCGATGGCCAGTTGGGTACCGTTCATCTCCGGCATCGAGTGATCGGTGATCACCAAGTCAAAACGACGAGTGGTGAACTGCTCGATTGCTTCCCGGCCGCTAGTTACCGAAAGCGCCTCATGCCCATCCGCCCGCAAGTGTTCTCCGATCAGTTCACAAATGATCTCCTGGTCATCCACCACCAGAATCCGGAGAACGCGATCGAGCCTTTCCGAAGGAGCCGGTGTCACGATCTGCGGATGCAACGCCAGGGGGAGGCGAATCGTAAAAGCTGTACCGTTGAGCTTTTTGCTCTCGATATCGATCGTTCCTCCGTGCCGCTGGATGATTCCATAGACCACAGCCAACCCGAGCCCGGTTCCGCGTTCGCCCTTTGTCGTGAAGAAAGGCTCGAGGCAGCGTTGTAACTCTTCCTCAGTCATGCCCAACCCGGTATCCGCCACGCAAAGCGATACACAATTCTCCTCCGCAGCCGTGGAAATACTAATTGCGCCGCCAGAAGGCATCGCGTCGACCGCATTGAAGATGAGATTCGTCAGCACTTCGCGAAGCTCCACCGCATGGGCGGAGATCAGCGGCACCTCGCGGAGTTCGGTGGCGATCTCGATTTGCACGCCTTGTGCAAGACTCTTGCTGCTCCATTTCGGAGCAGTCATCGAAACAGCCTGCTGCACGATTTCATTCAGATCCACCGCGATGCGGATTTCGTTGCCACTCGCCGGGCGATAGAAGTCTCTCAGCCGACTTACTACGTGGGTGGCATCTTGCGCGGCGGAGATGACGTGATGCAGGTAACCCATTTCGCGCTCGGGCGCATGCTGCTGGATGTAGGGCAGTAACAGCTCGCTGTAGCCGAGCACCATGGTCAGAGCATTGTTGAAATCATGGGCGATGCCGCTGGCCATCATGCCGAGCGCGCTCAGCCGTTCCTGTCTTACCACGTGCTCCTGCGTCGCGCGTAACTGGGAAAGCATCTCTTCCACCTGCGCCGTTCTCTCGTGCACCTGCTTCTCGAGATCTTCGTTCTGCCTTTGCAATTGCAGGTGGAGCAGGCGATTTTCGAGCAGGTTTTTAATGCGCAAGATCATCTCGGAGTGATCGAGCGGCTTCGTTACCAAATCCCTGGCTCCGGCGGAAAGTGCCCGCCTCTTGGTCTCGATCGTAACATCGGCCGTCAGGGCGAGAACGGGCAGATAGCCATCCTGTGGAACTGCCGCCTTGAACTGCTCCATCAGCTCAAACCCATCCAGGTGCGGCATGTGAAGATCGAGCAGAATCAGATCCGGATCATGCTCCAGATAAAGCGACAGCGCCTCGCGCGGATCGATCGTACTGAAAATCCGCTGACAGCCGAACATTTCCAAAATGCGTTCGAGCAGCCGGACATTTGATGCCTCATCATCTACAACAAGGATTCTGGCTTGGCTGATGATGGAATTTTGCATGAGGGCGCAGGCCTCCGAAGAAGGTCCAGAGGCTGTCATGGCATGACGGATTTATGTTCCCAATGAGAAAGCACATGGTATGCCTTTGAGGCAAGATCTTATCCCTTCATGGCCTCCGGCTCACTTCATCCCGCCTCGAAAATCCGGGGTTTTTTTGCCTCCATCGCCCATCGCTATGATCTTGCCAATCATCTACTTAGCGGTGGCCTTGATTTCCTGTGGCGGAAGTGGGCGGCGCGGCGGATTTCCATGGAGAGACCGCGCCGGATTCTGGACCTCGCTACTGGCAGCGGAGACCTCGCCGTCGTGCTCTCCCGAGAGTGTCCGAACGCCACGGTGGTGGGCGCGGATTTCTGTTTGCCCATGCTTCGCGTGGCCAAAGAAAAAACCACCGGTGCATTGATCGGCGCCGACGCACTCCGGCTGCCTTTTGCCCCAGGCTCTTTCGACGCCGCAACCGTGGCTTTTGGCCTGCGGAACATGGTCTCGTGGCACGGCGTACTGGAGGAAGTGCAGCGCGTGCTTCGTCCCGGAGGTACGTTTCTGATTCTTGATTTTGCGCTTCCCGACGGATGGTTCGGATGGATCTATCGTTCTTATCTTCACCACGTCCTGCCCAGGATCGCGCGCCTCGTCACGGGGGAAAGCGCTGCATACGAGTACTTAGGCGATTCCATCGAGAAATTTCCCCAGGGCCGGGAAATGAAAGAGGTGCTGGCCGCCGCCAAATTCGCGGAAATTTCTCAAAAACGACTTACTGGCGGAATCGTCGCGATCTATACGGGCCGGAAACCGGCGGAGTAAGTGGAGATCGACTTACGATACGTGCACTGATGCACACCCATTCCACTTACTTGGCGTAAGTGGAAAAAAAGACCCAAAAAGGGACCGGGGCGAAGCTCCGCCTTCCCTGCATGAGGGAGAGGATTTCGAGGCAAATGCCCCCGATGCGGGTGATGCACCGGGGGCATTGTCTTCCACGAAAGGATCTACGAGGTTAATTGCGGCGGTTTCGGCCGGAGCCCTGGCCTCCTGGAGGTCCCCCGCCCTGCGGCCCGCCGAATTGCGCCCCACCTTGCCCGCCGGCGCCCTGGCCTCCCTGCATTTGGCCTCCACCCTGGCCCTGGCCTCCTGGGCCTCCCTGACCTTGTCCGCCTTGCGGCGGTGGCGGTGGCCGCAATTCATCAGCGGAGAGTTTGCCATCGCCGTTCTTATCGAGGGTCAACAGCGATTGGGGCGCCTTGGCGATTTCATCGGCGGAAAGTTCTCCGTCTCCGTTGAGATCGAGGGCTTTCAGCAGTGGATTAGGAGGCGGCCGATGTCCGCCGGGAGGCCCAAAGTTATTGCCGCCGTTTTGAGCCTGATTGCTGACGGCCAGCGCCAGGATGGCCGCTCCAGCGAGGAGGTAAGTGGGGATTCTTCGCATAAGTGCTTAGTTGTAAGTTAGAATATTAAGGGAGTTCATAGTTAAGCCGTGCCTATCATCAGGCGGCGGGGCCTGTCGCGCCGGGGTTCCCACCACCTCCCGGAGGCGGCGGGCGTTGTCCACCGCCTGTACCCGTGCTGGAACCAGATCCGGAGCCCGTCCCACTGCCCGGGGGCGGCGGTGTTTGCCCGTTATTCCCCGAACCGGAACCTGGTCCCGCGCCTGCGCCGCTGCCGGGAGCAGGAGGCGTCTGCCCACCGCCCGCGCCGGTACCCGGGCCTGAACCAGTGCTCGTTCCCCCACCGGGAGGTGGCGTTTGTCCGCCACCGCCCGAACCAGCCGCCGGACTAGTACCTGGGCCCATGCCGCCGCCGGACGGAGGCGGCGGTTGTCCATTACCCCCGCCGTTGGTATTCCCGCCGGTCCCTGTCGCGCTCGGAGCCACCACTTCGAATGTCGCCACCGCTCCAATCCCCTTCGCCTCACCGACACTCATTTCGACGGAGTACACGCCTGTCGCGAGCGGCGTTCCATCGATCACGAGCGGAACCATGATGGTTCGCTTCCAGGCTTGCTGTTTATGCAAGATAGCATCGGTCTCAGTACCTTCGCTAAGATCGGCATTGCTATCCCAGATCTGTGTCCCGGTGCTGTCGAACAGCGCAAAGTCGAACTGCCGTTTGGCGGCGTCATCGCTAGCGAAGGGCACATCAAGATCACGATTGCTTTGATTCAAAACCAAACCGGAAACTGGCAGGCCCGGCGGAGGTGGCACCACAACCGCCTTTCCACTAGTGGCAGAGTTTGTGGCGGCAGCCGGAACAGCGGGTTGCACAACAGAAATCCGTCCGGTTGTGATCTGCACCTGCAGTCCGCCATGGGCTGGCGGCGGCGGATTTGCATTGGAAGCGCCAGCGGCCAGGGCATGTCCGGCAAGGACGGCGGCAACAGCCAGGCCGAGTTGGGTGGAATTCGGGAGTTTCATAAGTTCTGAGTTTGGGTTTAGGATTTGCCAGCCTCGCAAACAGGGAGTTCGTTCGGCTGTTATCTGCTCCCAATTACGCCCTCCCGTGATTAAGAATTTATGAGCAAGGCCACCCGATTTTGTTAAGGAAAGGTAAAAGTCGGCCTCACCATCCCCCTCCTGCCCTACACTCCCCATGTTTCCCATGAACACACCTCCCACCGGCGCCTCTCGACTGCTGGTGATCGACGACGATCGCAAGCTTTGCCGGCTTATCGCCGATTATCTCGGCTCTTTGGGATACGAGGTCGCTGCGGCACATACGGGGCCGGAGGGAGTGGAACGCGCCACCACCGAAAGCTGGCAGGCGGTGATTCTCGATCTCATGCTGCCCGGACTGGACGGATTCGAGGTCCTGAAGCAAATCCGGCGCACTTCCAATGTGCCTGTTCTCATGCTCACGGCGCGCGGCGATGAAGCGGATCGCATTGTCGGATTGGAGATCGGCGCCGATGACTATCTGCCCAAGACTTTTTCCACACGCGAACTTCTGGCGCGGCTGCGCGCCGTCACGCGGCGGGCGGCCCAGGCGGCGCCCGTGCAGGATACGGAAAACGAGATCGTGATCGGGCCGCTGCATGTCCGGCCAGCTTCACGCACTGCGGTTCTGGACGATCAGCCGCTCACACTTACGCCTGTGGAATTCGAGTTACTGCTAAGTCTGGCCAAAGCGAAGGGGCGGGTGAAAACTCGCGATCGCTTGCTCGAGGAAATCCGCGATCGCGAATACGAAGTCTTCGACCGATCCATCGATGTGCACATTTCGCTGCTGCGCAAGAAATTGGGCGACGATGCCAAAACACCGCGCTTCATCCGGACCGTGCGCGCGGCCGGTTACATGCTGATTGATCCCGATCGGGAGTTGCCATGATTCCCCGCCGATTTCCATTGCTCGCGAAAATCGTTTGCTGGCTGTTCCTGAATGTCGGCCTCCTCGTCTTGGTTGGCTGGATCGTCGTCCAGCAGCAATTGCGGCTTGGCTTCGATTCCCTTTTTGCCGGCCGCGCAGGCGACCGGATCCGCTCCGTGGCGGATCTCGTGGTGCGAGAGTTGAACGACGCTCCTGCCAGTGAATGGACCGGCATCCTCGCAAAATTCGACGGCTCCTATCCGGTCAGCTTCCACCTCTTTGCCCATGACGGAAAGGAGATGGCCGGACGCCCGATCACCCTGCCCGCGGAAATCGTGGCGCGCCTGCCGCAGTTACCGCTTCCAGGGAGGGGTGCTCCGCTGCCGCGCGGAGATCGACGACCACCTCCACCGCGACGAGAGGACGATCCCTTTGGAGGTCCACCCGGCCCTCCCGGTCCGCCTGAGGCGGAGTTCGATCTAGGCAATGCGCAATTGGATCAGATGCCACCGCCTCATCCCGGCACTCATGCTCCTGAACTCGCCGGATTTTTCCACGCTGGAAGCCCAAAGCGATACTGGCTGCTCGTGCGTGCCCCCTTGTCGCAGCCACCGCCCGGCGGTCCGTTTACGCTCGTTCTCGTCTCCACGACACTCGGGGCTGGCGGCCTCTTCTTCGATCTTTCTCCATTCCTCTTCAGTGGTGTTGCCGCGCTCATTCTTTCCGTCTTTTTCTGGCTGCCTCTGATTCGCGGCATCACTTACAGCATCGCGCGGCTCCGGGATGCGACCGTGAGTATCGCAGACGGCCGTTTCGATGTCCGCGTGGATGACCGGCGCCGCGATGAACTCGGCACGCTTGGCGCCGCGATCAATACCATGAGCGAACGGCTCGCGGGCCTGGTGACGGGACAGAAACGCTTTCTGAGCGATGTCGCCCACGAACTTTGTGCTCCGCTCTCCCGCCTGCAAATGGCCTTGAGCATTCTCGAGGCGCGAGCTGGCGAAGAAGACCGGGAACGTTTCCTCGATCTGCGCGAGGAGGTGGACCAAATGGCGAGCCTCGTCAATGAACTGCTTTCCTTCTCGCGCGCCGCACTCGGCCCGCAAAAGGTGCAGCTTTTGGCGGTTAACCTGCGGGACTGCCTGGAAAAGGCCATCCACCGCGAGGCCTCCGTCTCGACGCAAATCGCGCTGGAGTGCGAGCCGGACCTGGCAGTTTACGGAAACGGCGATCTACTGCTCCGGGCATTCGGCAATCTGCTCCGTAATGCAATTCGCTATGCCGGAGATGCCGGGCCGATTTCCTTCTCCGCGAAAGTTCACGGCAGCGAAGTGCAGATTGATATCGTGGATAGCGGCCCAGGAGTGCCGGCGGAGTCGCTGGGTCAGCTCTTCGATCCATTTTACCGGGTCGATACTTCCCGCACCCGCGAGACGGGAGGCGTGGGCCTCGGGCTCACCATTGCCCAGACCTGCGTCACAACTTGCGGCGGAACGATCACGGCGAGCAACGTCTACCCTCACGGGCTGCGCGTAAACGTACGCCTCCAGAAGGCAGAAACAGCCGAACCGTTGCCGCCGCCCCAGGAAATCGCCCACTTACCCGTGTCGAGCGCGGATTAGCTAACAAAGTGATACGAACGCTTTTCCTCTAAGGAAGGTTGTTTAGGTTTACAGGCAACGTTTCCCGCTTGCGTGTCTGTCATACGGGGTGGTAAATACATTGTCATTCTCCCCTCGTCCCCTCAAGATGCTCCCCAAGCTTGTCCCCAACTTGCGGCTCGGCTCCGCGCGTTCGTCTGCTTTTACCCTGGTGGAAACCGCCATGGCAGTTGGAGTTGTAGCGTTTGCGTTCGTCTCGCTCATGGCACTTCTGCCGGTGGGACTTACCACATTCCGGCGTTCGATTGATACCTCTGTTTGCGCGCAGATTGCGCAGAGGGTGGTCGATGATGCGCAACAGACCGACTTCGACATTTTGATCGATCAAACAAACCTCGAGCAATCCCAGGCCGGCGAGGGATTTACCTTTCGCGCCCCCACGATCGCGGCTCCCGCGTTGCGTTACTTTGACGATCAGGGCATGGAGGTCGTTCCCCTGATACCACCGACGCCAAACAAAACCGAACTGGCGCGGATCATGTACTACGTCAGCATGCGCGTGATGCCACAGGCATCGCTGCCACGTACGGACGGGGCGTCCGCGCACAATGGGAGGGTGCATCCCGAGGATGTGGCCCAACTCACGATCCAGATCGCGCACAATCCAGGACATCGTTCGTTGATATTCAGCTCCGCCCCGGCAGACCGGGCGATGAGCCCGGACCGCAATTTGTTGAATACGTCCGATTCCAGCATGCGTGGCATTGATGTCCTGACTTACAGCGCGCTCGTCGGCCGCAATCTCTAAATAGACACAGGCCCCGAGTGTATGAGACGTTTGTCCTCCGCGTTTACGCTGCTCGAATTGCTCGTCGCAATGACGGTGCTGATCCTTCTGGCCGTCGTTCTCGTCGGCATTACGACCCAGACCGCTGCGACATGGAAATATAGTACCGCGCGCGCGGAACAATTCCAGGAAGCCCGGCGCGCTTACGAAACTGTCACCCGCCGCCTCAGTCAGGCGACTCTGAACACTTACTACGATTACGCCTATCCGCTCGATGCAAAAGGCAACCCGGATACCACCCAGCAGCCGACTTCCTATATCCGCCAGTCGGAACTCCGCTTTCGGTCCGGGCAAATGGTAAACCTGATGCGCGGGACCGGCCGCTCCGCCTATCGGCCCACGCATGGAGTCTTCTTCCAGGCCACCTTCGGCGTCAGCGATACCTCGAGTTACCGAATCACGGACAACCTTCTGAACGCGTGGGGTTACTTCGTCGAACTTGGGGATGACAGCGATCAAGTCCCGAAATTCCTGCAAGGAGTGGTTCCTTCGACGATGCGGTATCGCCTCATGGAATTTCGTCAATCATCGGAAACAATGTCGCTTTACCAATTGAGCCCGAATGTCGCGGACGACACCTGGTTTTCGCAATTGGTCAATGCGCCCGCCACAACCCGGCCGGTGCGTGTCATGACCAATAACATCGTTGCCTTGATCATTCTTCCCAAGCTGACTCCGGAGGACCAGGCGGCGCGCAACACGAGGGTCACGGCCAAGTACCAGCTCCTCAGCCCGGTTTACGACTACGATTCGAAGAAGACGTCCAATTACACCCCTGCGCCGCCCGCTTCGGATACCTCTCTCGCATTGGAAGAGATCAATCCGAAAAATCAACTTCCTCCCCTGGTCCAGGTCGGAATGGTGGCCATCGACGAGATCTCGGCGCGGAACCTGGCGCGGGTGAATCACGGCCTGCCCGATCTCGGATTGAAAACGTCCGATCTTTTCCTCCAGGCGAACAGCCTCGACACCGGTGCGGTCACTCACCAGCAACAGGACGGCGACCTCTCGAAGTTCGAGCAGCGTCTGATTGCCGCCAAAGTTTCCTATCGTTTCTACATGTCCAACGTCGCCATCCGCGGCGCCAAGTGGAGCCGTTCGCAAACTAACTGATCCCACGTCTTAGCCTTATGCCCATGCAATTCCCCTACCGCGGGCAGCGGAGCCAGGGTCTGGCGCTGGTCATCGTACTCGCGTTCCTCGTCCTCACGAGTATCCTGATTGTCGGATTCTTTTCGACAGCAACCACCGAGCTCAGTGCATCCAAAAGCTATGCCGATGGCGTTGCCGTACGCCAGCTTGCCGACACGGCAGTCAACGTCGTCATGGGACAAATCCATGCCGCCACCACCGAGCCGAATGGCGCATGGACCTCTCAGCCAGGAATGCTTCGCGTCTTCAAGGATGAAAGCGGCGCCTCTTCAAACCCCTACGCTTTTTATAAGCTCTACTCATCGGATAAGCTGATCCTCAAAGGGGTCGACGTCTCGACCTACGCCACCAGTACCGAAATTCCGGCAGGGGCACAGGGATGGAACCATCTCCCAGCCATTTACACGGATATCAATGAACCGGTGCAGACCGTCGCGCCAGGGTCGTCGAATCCGGAAAATACCCTTCGCTATCCGGTGCTCGATCCGACAGTCGGAGACACGGTGGAAGGGTTCAAACTAGTTACCCAAGGATCGAAGGATGACAGCAACCGGCCGGCGCGGATGCCGGTCCGCTGGCTCTACGTGCTCAAGGATGGAACTCTGACGGCTCCCGACAGTGCCGAAGACAATGGGCGAACCGCCGTGTGGTCAAAGACCGATCCGCAGAATCCCAGCGAAACCAATCCGATCGTCGGCCGCATTTCCTTTTGGACGGATGACGACAGTTGCAAAGTCAACATCAACACCGCGGGCGGATTCTCACCCACTGGACTACCCACTGACAGTGCCGGCTCGTACTGGGACACTCCCCGCGTCAGCACACTGTTCGATCACGGTATTCTCGATACGAATACCGGGCTTTTCGCCGCCGGCCAGGCCGGCATGTCGTTTTGCCAGCCGGTACGGAATGAATTTCAGCGTTACGCTGGGCACCCTGCCACCACCTCGCTCTCCGTCGTTTTTCGAAAGCCGGGAACCACGCAGGGCCTGCTGAGCTCGGAAGAACTCTACGCCGTGGCCCCACGCCTCTCAGGTGGTGGATCAAAAGGCGGAACGGCGCGCCTTCTCTCGGATCGAGATGAACCTCTGCCCATCAAAACGAATCGTCTTTATGCGTCGGTCGATGAGTTTCTGCTTTCCCAGACTTACTCAGCCAGCAAGCGGGTGCCGACCGACATCATGCTCCACAAGGCACTTCCCACCGAACCGCAGGTCACCCTCCCGCCGGCAACCGTCGAGAAAATGCGCTTTTTCCTGACCGCACATAGCCGGGCGCCGGAGCTCAATCTCTTCGGCCGTCCCCGCGTAACGATCTGGCCGGTCAATGTGGATCCGAAACTCCGGAATGCGTCAGATAACCTGATCGCCTTTTGTTCCACGCTCGGGCCGGCTACCACGTCCAATACTTCGATACCGATCAAACAGTTCCTGTTTTCCCGCAAACTTCCTTATTCCCCGACTTACGACGGGCAGATCCTGCGGAACACCCAGATCTTTAAGTATCTGCAGCAGGTGACCAGCCTGCCCATCCCCGGTTTTGGGCCAACCTTCGTCAGCAAGTACGGGGCCGACGACCGTGACGAGATCTTGACCGAGATTTTCGACTATATCCGGTGTGTAAACCTTCGCGACACCACGCACGACTTATTGATCCAGTCGACATATCCTGCCTCGCAGGTAACTGCTCAAGAGGAGAAATATCGATATGCGCCGCGCGGGATCGTGGTGCCCATCCGAATCGGCAGCAGCTATGGCTTCGGGCGGTTTCCAACCATTTCAGAAGCAGCCCTGGTCTTTTATCATGCCGGATATGTCAGTACCCCCGATCCCGTCACTGGCAAGACGTTCGCGTATTACGATTGGACCAAAACCGCCCCACGGGCCAACGGCGGCTTCGGCGTTTCGCAAAACCTCATGCGGGCATTCCTCCTCCTGGAAACCTATAATCCCATGCAGGGGTTCGCACCGGTCAGTTCACCAAGTTCCGCCGATATTGCGGCAAACAACATCATCGTGCACGAGATTACGGGGCTCAATCAATTCTCGGTCCAGTCGCCCAGTATGAGTGGACCGGCCGGCTTGGGTATGCCGGCCGACGCAATCAATCACATCACGCTTTCTTCCGGGAGCACCTGGAACGGCCAGAATTCGGGAGGACAGGAAGGATTCATGCATACGCTCTGGCCAAAATGCGGCCGTGTGCCGGGCCGTGATCCCGGTGGATCGAGCGACCCCAAGACGGCAGCAATTCCGGCCAACTCCGAATACTATCCCTTTCAATCACCCGGGCCCGGCGTGGCGATCCCGGTCGACGACAAGACTTTTAATTTCAGCGGCGGCACGGTCACTTTGAAAATCAATTTTGGCACCGGCGATGCAACCGGTGCGAGCGATCCCAACAATGTGCCGCCTTATACGGTGCGCACCCTCACTCTGAATTTTACCCCCGGCAGAAACTGGCCAGTGCCGACCGACGATCAATGGACAGATAGCGGCAACTTCTTTACCCATCTGGATGACGGCGGGCTTGATCAGGTCCACCTTCCACCAGCCGGCACCACGTATGCGACCCTGGGGGATTATTCTCCCTATTCCTTCGCCACTCGTCTGGCCTGGTCGATTCGCCAGAGCAATGACCCATGGAATTCCGTCAATGGCGGCGACGACAAACACTATGGAAACCGCTGGCGGCAAATCGTCCAGCCGGGCGACACAGTCCGCAGCCTTCTGTTGCAAGACCCAGGTGACCTTCGCGTAGCCTGCCTGGTCGACAGTGGCCCGGGTAGTGCCGCATTTGCCCCTCACCCGGACTATAACAGTGCGGGTGTCCTCCAGGCTCAGGAACTCCGGTGTGCGAATGGCGCCGTTTACTACAACGGCACCAGCGTGCTGGGACGAAAGTTGATCACCAATTTTGGGAGCCTGGTGGCAACCGGAAATTCCTATCCTCCCCAAATCGGAGCAAAGCTTCCTCCAACAACGAAAGGAGCCATGATGGCGGGTAATTTGCCGGCCGATTTCGATACGGGAATCGGCAATCTGGCCGACGGCGCTTTCTGTGGAAAAGCCGACGAAGGCAATCTCGCGTACCGCTACTGGGACACTAATCAAGGTAAGTGGATCTATGTTTACCCGTACTTCACGTGGGTTTATCAAGATACTTTCGACACCTTTTTCACCCCCAACCGGCAGGTCCCTTCGCCGGTGGTATTCGGCTCTCTGCTCGCGGGAAAGACAAAGCAATGGCAAACGCTATGTTTCTGTCCAAACCCGGCAGCCGGCCCAAACCATCCGGGCCTGAGGAATCTGCCCGACCATCTTCTCCTCGATCTCTTTACCATGCCGATCGTCGAGCCGTACGCGATCAGCGAACCGTTTTCCACCGCGGGCAAGATCAACCTGAACTATCCGATCATGCCTTTCAGCCACATCGTTCGGACCACCGGCGTGCGTGCGGCGCTCTATCCCCTGCGAATCCCGGCGATCCCGCCCGCGGATGTGAACATTTACAAGACTGGAAACGTTGCCACTTCGCATAACTACCGGCTTCAGATGGATCAAAATGCACGCGACCAGACCATCGCCGCCCTCGACGCAAGTATTGCCACCAGAACCGCTGGAACGCCCGGAGTATTCCGTTCCGCCAGCCAGATCTGTGAACGTTACCTATATCCGAAAGGCATCAACTTTTCGGGAACCGACCGCGCCGCACAGACATTCTGGAATACCCAGACGCTCACCGGTGACAATCTGCGCGAGAAGCCGTACGAGGACCTCTATCCGCGCCTCACGACGAAATCCAACACTTACACCGTTTACGTGCGTGTGCAGGCTCTGCGCAATTCCCGGCACGGCAATGCCGCATCTTATCTCAAGTGGACGGACGCAAAGGATAGCGTGGCGTCCGAGTACCGCGGCTACTCAGTGATCGAACGCTATATCGATCCGAGCGACCGCCGCTTCGATAACAGCAATCCCATCACCCAAGCACGTGGCGATTACATCGACGTCGACACGCAGTCCCTCGAAAATGCCTACCGTTTCCGCGTCGTCGAATCGAAACAGTTCAACCCGTAGGCATTTAGCAATTAGGATTTAGGATTTAGCATTTGTTCGGACCCCGACGCTCTTTGTGTCGTAAGTCCCGGTCGCGAACCCTGCCGGACACCCGGCAGGGCTGCTTATAATTACCAATAAAGGCAAATATCATTTAGGATCGAGCATTGAACGCTTGCTCAAGCTCCCGCGCTAGTCGCGCAGTAAATCCTAAATGATAATTCCTAAATCATAAATGCCAAAGCTATCCTCGTTTTTCGAGGAGCTTCTCGAGGAGCGAGTTCAAGCGTCCGAGCATCAGCCGGGGATCTTCCAGTAACCCGGCGGCAACGAGCGCGTTGTCGAAGATTTGCTCCGCAACCTGAGCGGCCAGTGCGCCGTCAGCCGTACGCATTTGATCCAGGCGCACAATCATGGCGTGATCTGGATTGATTTCCAAATCCGGCTTCGATTCGAACGCGGCGGCGGAGCCTCCTTCACGCTGCTGCATCATCTTCAGCACACGGCGCATGGAGGTGGTCATATGGCTATCCTTGTCGACCACGACAGCCGGACTGCCAACGAGCCGCTGAGAGACCCGCACTTCACCCACGCGTTCACCCAGGCTTTCCTTGACGAAATTGGCGAGCAATCGCGCCTCCTCTTCGCCCAATGCCGGTTTCTTATCCTCCGGCTGATCGATCTTGATTTCGGCTTTTTCCGCCGCCACCAGCCGTTTGCTATCGAAAGAGCTCAAATGATCCATGACGAACTCGTCCCTCGGATCCATGAGGAAAAGAACCTCCCACTTCTTCTCGCGGAACGCCTCGTAGTAAGGGCTCGCTTCAGCCGACTCACGGTTCGGCGCGAGGAGGAAGTAGATCTCCGTCTGCCCCTCCGGCATGCGAGTGATGTAATCCGCCAGGGAAGTCACCTTGCCGGCTTCCGTGTGCGACGACTCGAAGCGCAGCAGCTTGCCGATGGCTTCGCGATGCGACCAGTCGGTGGCAATGCCTTCCTTCAGGCAGTGGCCGTGTTCCTGGAAGAAGCGAGCGTATTTCTCCGCGTCGTTCCTCGACTCTTCATCGAGCCACTTCAGCACCCGCTTGGTCAGCACCTCGTTCAGCTTGCGCATGAGGGCGCTGTCCTGCATGGACTCACGCGAGATGTTCAACGGGAGATCTTCACTATCCACCACGCCGCGGAGGAAGCGCAGCCAGTCAGGGAAGAGCGCCTTCGCCTTGGGCTGGATGAGCACCTTGCGGCAGTAAAGGTGGACTTCGGATTCGCCACGATTCAACGTGAGCAATTCGTGACTCTTGGGCGGCACGAAGAGCAGTGCGCGGATCGAGAGCGGCGCGTCGGCGTTGAAGTGCAGACGATAGAGCGGTGCTTCGTTATCGTGCCCGATGTATTTATAGAACTCCTCGTAATCGCTCTCCGAAACGTCGCTCTTGTTCTTCGTCCAGAGCGCCTGGACAGTGTTGACTGCGTTGCCGTTCAGTTCGATCGGGAACGGCACGAAGTTCGAGTAATGCTTGATGATCTGCTCGATGCGCGAGGCGCCGGCGAATTCGGCGTCGCGGAGATGGAGCACGATACGCGTACCGCGCTCCAGTCCCGGCGCCTGCTCGATTTCATAGCCCGTGGCGCCGTCGCTCGACCAGACCCAGCCTTCTTCGCCAGGCTGATAGGAGCGCGTATGGACCACGACCTTTTCCGCCACCATAAACGCGGAATAGAAACCGACACCAAACTGCCCGATGAGGTTCGCCTCGCCCTTGCCCTGGCTGGCCTTGAGCTGCTCCAAAAAGGCGCGTGAACCCGAGTGCGCGATCGTGCCGAGGTTATCGATCAATTCCGCATGCGTCATTCCGAGGCCGGCATCGGTAAACGTGATGGTCTTCGCGGTGTCATCGGTTGTGACGCTGATCTTCAGCTCACGGTCCGGTTCGAAAATCTCCACGCCCGAAGTCTGGAGGAACTTGAGCTTCTCCGAAGCATCCGCCGCGTTCGAGATGAGCTCGCGGACAAAGATTTCCTTATCAGTATAAAGCGAGTGGGTGACGATCTCGAGCAACTGCCCGATCTCAGCCTGAAAAGCATGTTTTTCCGTTGTAGCCATAGGAGACCAATAAAGAGAAACAGCTGGCCGGAAATCAAGAGGGAGGTTTAACCGGTCTCCTTTCCGGCCAACGGCGAGCGTTTCCTGATTTCGCCGCCCGCTACGGCACTACCGCTGTTGTTGCGCCAGGCGCTGCCGGACGGCTGCATCCCAGGCCGCCCAGTCATTGGCGAAATTCTGGCCCAGCGTGTGGCTCAGGTTATCGCGGGCGGGTTCAGCAAAGGGATGGCCGGGCATCCGGGCGATGGAAAGAAGAGCGGGAAGATGAAGGGATTCCGGGCGGCTCATCACATCCTCAAAGAGAATGCTCAGCACCCGGGTATTGGCCTGCGGATTGATGAGCAACGGCAGCGCCACGACATTGTAGTCCGCGTTCGGGACCCGTTGGACTGCCTCTTCGGTCGCTCGCTCCCACGCCGTCGGGGGCAGATGAGGAATGAGAGCAAACAAAGCCCGCGCCTTCATCGGATTGGCGATCGGTTCCGCCAGCACTTTGTCGATCTCCTCTTCCCACGGCAGTTTGCCGGTCTGAAGTTCGAGCGTCGGGGGGAGGCTCTCCTCTTCCGCATCGGCGATGATGCCGACCGGGAGCACAACGGTTTTGGGTTCCGGCGCAGTTTCGGCCTGGATGGGAGCCGCCTTTGGCGCCGGAGGCGGCGTTGCCGAAGGAAGCGGCGGCACGGCGGTGGGCGAGTTCAGCAGCCAATATCCGATCGTTCCCGCCAGGATGAGGAGCGCGGCGATCAGATACGGTTTGGCGTTGGGCTTCATGCGGCAAGGCGCCATGGATCGCGGATTCGCCGGGATTAATAAGCGCGCGCCACTTTCCGGTGTTCTTAGTCCCGCGTCCAGCACAGGCTTCCAGGCCGGCCAGTTTCCGGATTGCGTCTTGCGAATCCCCAAGGGGGCCGGATAGCTATGTCCGGAGCACATAAGTCGGGATACACAGTATTCCTACTGGCGGAGGACCCGCAGTTGCTCCAAGGCAGAAGCCACCACCCTGTCACCAACATCCTGATGAGCCATTCACCAGCCGTTCGACTTATATCCTCGCTACTGCTCGTCCTGATAATGGCGAGCGGCGCGGTGCTGGTGGAAGCGCGCGAGCTGGGTCGGCCAAATGATTGGGTGGGACTCCTCACGACGCTCGCGAGCGCCGTAGCCATCGCTCTTTGTTTTGGCAAAGCCTGCCGTCTTTCGCCCGGAATGAAACGGATCACGTGGCAGCTCCTCTGCATCCTTTCGGCGTGCGGACTCGCGGCAAAGGTCGCATTCGATCTTCGTTCCGGCGAATACCTGGCCCCGGTCATGGGGGTGCTGGTCTGTCTGGCCGGATTGCGGGAAGTCTGGATGCAGGGCGCGGAGCACGCCCTTTTCTCCAAATGGCAGACCTCCGATGCCCGCTTCCAGCAGGTCATGGACTACAACATGACCGGCCTTTTTCGCTGGAATCTGCAGGGCGAGGTCATCGAGGCAAATGATGCCTGCCTCGAGATGATCGGCTATACCCGCGATGATCTGAAAGCCGGCCGCATCAACTGGAGGAAAATGACTCCCCCGGAATTTGCGGATCGTGATGAGAAAGCCCTGGCGGAAATCCGGAAATCCAGCGTGTGCCAGCCATACGAAAAAGAGTTCATCCGCAAGGATGGAACCCGCCTGCCCGTTCTTGTCGGCGCTTCCGCTTTGCCGGAAAATCCGGAGATCAGCATCGGCTTTCTCGTAGACATCTCCGCCCGCTGCGCGGCGGAGCAGGATCTCCGGGAAGCTGAAAGCCGCTATCGTACGTTGGTGGATAACGCACGCGACGCGATTTTCACCATCTCCAGCGACGGCATCTTCACCTCGTTGAATCCGGCGGCGGCGGCCATCACCGGTTTCCCTGTGGGAGAGTGGCTGGATCGACCGTTCTTCCCAATCGTGCATCCGGACGATCAAGCACACTCCCTGGAGCTGTTCAATGCGGCGCTGCGTGGTGAGAAGCTGCCTCCATTTGAGTTGCGCATCCGCACCAATGATGGCGGATCGGTATTGCTGGAATTCACCATCACGCCCCACCTGAAAGATGGAAACATCGTCGCGCTAATTGGAATCGGGCGCGATATCGGCCGGCGGCGGCAACTCGAGGAACAGCTCCGGCAGGCCCAGAAAATGGAATCCATCGGCCAGCTGGCTGGCGGCGTGGCCCACGATTTCAATAACCTGCTCACGGTCGTCCAGGGCAATGCCTCGCTCATGCTCATGGACGAGAGCCTGAAAAAGGACACGCTCGAAATGGCCGGCGAAATCTGCGAGGCGGCCGACCGGGCCTCCACGCTGACCCGACAGCTCCTGGCTTTCTCCCGCCGGCAGTTGGTCCAGGCGTGTGACGTGAATCTTCAGGCCCTGGTATCCAACCTGGGCAAAATGCTCCATCGCTTGCTCGGCGAGGACATTACGCTGCAGGTGGAATCCGCGTCCGGTCTCCCAGCCATTCATGGAGATCCCGGCATGATGGAGCAGGTGATCCTCAATCTGGCCATCAATTCGCGGGACGCCATGCCGCAAGGAGGCCGCCTGACCATCGTCACCTCTCATTTGCAAGTACCAGACGATATCCGCACACGCAATCCGGAGGGACGGAGCGGACATTTCGTCCGGCTGGCCGTGTCGGATTCCGGCAGCGGCATCACCCCGGAAAACCTCTCGCGCATTTTCGAGCCATTCTTCACCACGAAACACCCGGGTAAAGGAACCGGGCTCGGCCTGGCGACGGTTTACGGCATCGTGAAACAGCACCGCGGCTGGATCGAAGTCCGGAGTGAGGTTGGCAAGGGCACGACATTCGAGATTTTTCTCCCCGCGATGGAAGGCCGGCCGGCGGCGCCGGTGGAACCAAAGGAAACAGAATTGCCGCGAGGAACTGAAACCATTCTGCTCGTGGAAGATGAGCATCCCGTCCGCGATGTCATGCGAGAGGTTTTGAGCCGGCTCGGCTATCAGGTGCTGGAGGCCGGGACCGGACTGGAGGCTTTGGAGTTGTGGGAAAGCCGGCAGAAGGAGATCGACATGCTTTTTGCCGATGTCGTCCTTCCGGATGGCCTGTCCGGTCCGCAATTGGCCGACATCCTTCGGGCCTCAGCGCCGGATCTGAAGGTGCTATTCACGAGCGGACATAGCGCCAAGCTGGCCTTCCGGGGCCGGCGGCGATCCAGCATCAAGCTGTTGCAGAAACCTTTCCGGCCACAGGAATTGGCGGAGGCGATGCGGAGCGTTCTCGGCGAAAATCACGCGCCCGAAAACGCTCCAAACAAAGGACAATCCTCCCCGGTTAGAACCGCCTCTTTCTCCCCGGAAGGAAAAGCCTGAGCAAGGCAATCGGGATCAGCGCGACCAGTGTCATGGCCGCCCAGACCTGCCAGCCGGCAATGACGCGCGCCCGCCCGCGTTCCGCGGCTTCGAGTGCCTCCTCCACGGCTTGAGAAGCCGGCACCTTGAAAAACTCCGGCGTCGGTACGCCGGAAACCGCGCCTGGACGTTCCGCGCGATCGAAGAATTCCGTATCGATCGGCCCCGGACAAAGCGCTGTCACAGATACGCCTGTCCCGCGCAATTCCGCGCGCAGGGCTTCTGTAAAACTGGAAACGTATGCCTTGGTCGCTGCATACACCGCCATCCGCGGAATGGGCATGAGCGCGGCAATGGAACTGACATTGAGGATCGTCCCTCGACCCGACCGGATGAGCTGCGGCAGGACTGCATGGATCAAACGCGTAAGCGCACGGATATTGACGTCCAGCATCGCCTCAACCCGGTCCCATTCGCTGCCTTCAAAAAGGCCGTGATCGCCCACGCCCGCGTTGTTGATAAGCAAATCAACGTGGGCTCCGTTCTTCGTGACGGCGTCGATGAGTTCCTCGAGTGCCGCAGGTTTCGCGATGTCGAGAGCGTACGTCTTGATCGTCAGCCCCGGCCGGGCTAGTTCCGCGCTAATCTCCTCCAGGCGCTCCTTGCGCCGGGCGACGAGGATCAATTCCTTCGCGGCCGGCGCGAGTTGCCGGGCAAATTCTCGGCCGAGCCCGGCGGAAGCGCCGGTGATCAATGCAGTGCAACCTGGAAAGCTTTGCATAGATGCCGAATCGCAGGTCCCGGAGCAAAGGTCGAGAGCCGAATCACACGACTTCGCCAGCTCATCTGTCCTCCAAGTCCCATGTGTCCCATTGGTCCCATCGGCCGTGCGATCTGCTTCCCCTCGCCTTCCCGATCGCAGACACTCTTCCCATGACCGTTCGCCAACTTTCCGAGCAGCCACCCTTCACCACCAAAGATGGCTCGACCATCCGTTCCATCCTCGATCGTGCCAACGCACCCGTCGCCAACCAGAGCCTCGCCGAAGCGCAAATCCCATCCGGCGGCGCCACCCAGCGGCACTATCACAAACTCAGCGAGGAGTTTTACTTCATCCTCGAAGGAAGCGGCGAAATGGAGATCGACGGAGAGACACGGCAGGTCGGTCCCGGCGACGCGATCCTCATTCCGCCCGGCGCCTGGCATGAAATCCGTGCCGGACAGCCGCTTCGTTTTCTCTGCTGCTGCGCCCCGCCTTACTCGCACGAAGATACTTATTTCAAGTGATGTGTCTTCGATTCGAAAGCGGATTTTGTGTTTGGAGTAAGTCGCTACCTTCCGCCGCCCCCTGCCGCAGCGCGGACGAAGCAGCGCCCTCCACATACCAACCTGCCTTGGCGCGCAATTTGGGTAGGGACGGTTGCCCCAACCGTCCGAGCAGGGTGGAATGCAGCGCGGACGCAGATGAATCGAAAACCCAGCACACAGCGCGCCTTTGCCCAAACCACGCGCCCAATCGAGCAACGTTCACTTACATGAGACACTGCGGGAACGTGCCTAACTATTGGTCGCGATCATTTTGTATCCCAAGCTCTCCGAGTATGGATTTCCTATTTATCCGCGCCCAGATCCATCCCACCCTGGCCGGACAGCTGAGGACAGCCGTCCGGACAGCCGTCCCTACCTGCACGGCTTCATACCGGTGCAAAAAAGCGGCGCGCCCGGAGGCGCGCCGCGAAATGATATTTGGAGTAGGTGGAAGGACGAACGTTTAGGAAGCAGGCGCTTCACTCGCGTCGGCGACCGGCGCCGACACAGGCTGCGCCGCCTGAGGCGCCGGAGCCGGAGCGTTCTGGACGATCTGGTAATTCTGCAGCGCCTGACCGATCGCCTGGTAAAGGCGAAGGAGGCCCACCGGAGTCATGGCGATACGCGTGTGAATCGGCAGGATGGCACCACTGGCACCGCGATCAAAAATAACGCCGGGAGAAAATTCGAGGTAGCACTCTTCCGCAGTTGTATTGAGGAGAACCTGGTTCGCATAACGCGCGGTCATCTCCTCATAGCGGATCTGGAGAGGGAGTTGTTGCTGGGGTTGAGCGGGGATGTTGGACATGACGGTCTGTAGCTAGCGGGTGTTTGGGGGGAGCGCAAGTGCCAGGCGAGAAGAAAGAAGCAGGTTTTCCAGCGACTTCTCCTTGCCGGGCCTGCCCAGGCGATCCCCTTGCCCGAATCGTAAGTCAGGTTAAGCGTTGCCTTCCGAAGAAGTCGCGTCCGCGATCGGCGTCGAGACGGGCTGCGCCGTTTGCGGAGCCGGAGCCGGGGCGTTCTGTACGATCTGATAGTTTTGCAAAGCCTGACCGATCGCCTGGTGAAGCCGGAGAAGTCCAACCGGAGTCATCGCAATGCGCGTATGAATCGGCAGAATGGCGCCACCTCCGGCGCGGTCGAAAATGACGCCAGGAGAGAATTCCAGATAGCACTCTTCGGCGGTGGTATTGAGGAGAACCTGGTTGGCATAACGCGCCGTCATTTCCTCGTAACGAATCTGCAGGGGGAGTTGTTGTTGGCTGGGAGTATTTGACATAAGGGGGCTGTAGCTAACGCGTACGGGAAGCGAGCGCAAGTGCGGGAGTGTAATATCTGAAAACGGGCGTAAATCGAAAAAACGTTCAACGTTCAACTTCCAACGTTCAACAAAGTTGCAGCGGCGCTATCTGGTTACTGTGGGGCGTGGACCTTCCCCCTTTGAACGTTGAGCGTTGAGCATTGAGCGTTTCCCCATTTCCCATCTACCCCATCGGCGACGCCCCCGAAAAAAGGCCGTCTCCATCCATCAGCCGATGCACCGCGCGTGTGCCGCTCATCGCGATCCGCTGCAACAGCGCCCAACGATGCTCTTCCGGCGCATCCTGCCACGTCGCAGGCACTTCGAGTTCCAAATTCTTTTCCCGGCGGATCAGCAACCCCCATCCGGCGGGTAACTCATGCGGCTTTGCCACTCCCGTTTCCGCGACGACAAAATGCAGATTGGCCGCTTTCCATCGGAGTAACCGGTCGAATTTCGTTTGGGCATGCAGCCGGGCACTAAGTGTAGCGATTTCTGAGAGAAGCTTTTCGTAAGGCTCATATCCGGAGGCCTCGAAACGATACGAATCGAACTCAGGAAATAGCGTCTCTCCATTCCGCAGCGACGGATAATAGAGCTTCATCGACTCTTCATAAGTACGCCGGCGTTCATATAGCTTTTCGAGCCGGGCGGCGATGCGTTCCAACGAACGGGAATCCTTCAAAAAGTCAGCCCGCGATTGTTTGCACTCAAATACCGCTGTCGGGCCCAATTTGCGGACGCTGCGCGACCCCGGCCCGCGTTCCGGCCGGTACGCCGCGGCATCGAGCCGGCAGCCGCCCAGTGTCGGCATGGAGACTTCCGACGCGGCGATCCGAAAGCCCTGCAACTGCGCCCAGCCGAGGGCCAGCCGCTTGAGCGTGAGGTGCAATGGAGTTTCGCTCGAGGGCATGGGAAGAGGGCAGTGTCCGCGAGCGGGCCGCGAAGTCCAGCAACTGAGCGGGCTTTTCTATTTTCCGCCGAAAAGCGCCCGGAGGAATTGGTTGTACCGCAGCGGCGGGATCTTTGTGACGTCCGCGGCCTGATCCGCGCTGGGCTGCCAGGTTTCCGGCGGGAGCGACGGTTGAAACTTCACCGTATCGAAGCGCACCGAACCGCTCCATTCCGCCTGATTGCGCAACGTCAGCCGGACAGGCCGCGCATCCGCGTGAAGCGTGAGCCGGGCCGACCAGGTCTCGACCTCCAGCGAGCGGGCCAGCGTGGGATTGAGCTGAAGCCCGAGCACCCGGCAGGTTTCGCCATCGATCACCTCCTGGCCTGCATCCTCCACCTGAAAGAGCGCCGGAAGAAAGACGAGCTGCTTCTCGGGAACCGGCAATCGGAACGGGGCGAGACGGAATTTCGGATCGGGCTTGGGCAGCTTGTGCTCCGCTTCCAACTTCTGCAGCAAGGCAGATGCTCGCGAACCCGGATAGATCCATACTTCCTGTCCGTTGCGGCAGATTGTGAGATCTTCGCCCTGGATCGGAGCGTGCAGGCGCAGCTTGTCGGGATACTGAAGCGCCAGATCCGCATGCGCGCCGGCGAATTCCGCGGGCAGATCCGTCATCTGCTCCAGCCTCACGGAGAGAAGCAGCGCACGATTGGGCGTCGCGGCATGTTCCGCGAGAACGCTGACAAAGGGCATCAGGGCGCGGCCGAGAAGATCGTATGGGTTCTCCTTGGCAAAGAGCGGGTGCCCGAGGAGAAGGAAGAGCAGGAGATAGCGGAGCGTTTTCACAAGCTTTGTTTTTGACCTGACGGCTTCTTGCACTAACCAATCTCTAGCACATGCCGGCAATGCTTTTTCCGAACTGCGCCCTCCTCGCGGCAGGCGGCGGCGGTCTCGTCTTCGCTTTCCAGCAGTCCACCGTCCCTGGAAAGATCATTCTGGTCCTCCTGTTCACCGCCTCGATTTTCTCGTGGTCGGTGATGATCACGAAGATTCGCGTCCTGCGTTTTGCCCAGCACCAGAGGCGCAGCTTTCTCGACAGCTTTCGGGCCGACCGCCAGCCGCTGACGCTTTACACCGAGCGCGCCCATTTCGAGGGCACGCCGATTTTTTCGGTCTACAAGGCCGGTTGCCGTGAACTCACGTTTCAGCTTCTGGGCTCATCGGAGGTCGATGAAACCTTCCGGGCGCGGCTCGAAATTGCCCCGAAGATCTCTCCCGCCCAGATGCGGGTTATCAGCACGGCAATGGAGCGGGCCGTAGGCGAAGCAGCGCTACGGCTGGAATCGCGCATGATCCTGCTCGCCACGGCAGTGAGCGGCGCACCGTTCCTGGGGCTGCTCGGCACGGTCTGGGGTGTGATGGATACTTTCGGCGATGTGGCTGCGGCGGGTTCGGCCAATCTCGCGGCGATGGCCCCAGGCGTCTCGGCCGCGCTCATTACCACGGTGACAGGCCTGCTCGTCGCGATTCCCGCGATGTTCGGGTACAACTTTCTCGTGACCACCGTGCGCGCCATGGTCGTGGAGCTCGATAACTTCGCCGCGGAGCTTTCCAGCGAGTTCGAACACAAGTTCGTCGATCACGGCACGTCCGTGCGCAGCTGGCGATGAAATCGCACGATAGCCGCTACCAACTCCGCCTCGTTCCTCAGGCGCGTGATGTGCTATTCAATAGATCCCGGAAGTTGACCTGATGCGCCGCTACTCCGAACGCCACAGCCTGCATACGCTCTCCGAGCTGAACGTAACGCCGTTGCTCGACCTCGCGTTCGTGCTGCTGATCATCTTCATCATCACCACGCCGCTGATGGACAATAAGATGGACGTCTCGCTGCCCGGCAGTAATGCGGCGCAGAATGCCGTCGACCCCAGTTCCGTCCAGACCGTGACGCTGCATCGCGACGAACAAATCACGCTGAACAACGTGCCGGTCGATCTTCCCGGGCTCGCCAGTGAATTGGAACGCCTTCATAACGAGCGCCCGGAAATCGCGGTCCTTATCCGCTCGGACAAAAGCCTTCCCGTGCAAAAGCTGGTCGACATAATGAACGCGGTGCAGCGGGCAAAAATCAGCAAGGTGGGCGTGGCTACACAACCCGATCAGCCGTGAAGCCGCGCAAACTGTGGCCGAATGAGTATGTCACCGGTGAAGATCCGGATGACGAAGATATGGCCACGATCGAGGAAGAAGAAGAAGCGCTGGAGGTGGACCTCGATGACGATGCCGAACGCGACCATCTCTTTCGCCGGAACCTCGTATTGATCGCCCTGCTGCATGTTGCAGCGATCGCGGGACTTTTCGCCTGGGGCAAATGGCAGCACAAACCGAAGCCGCAGGAAGTGGTGTGGATGGATGGCGGCGCCATGGGCGGCGGGGCGCCTGGCGGTGAACAAGCCCACGGAGAGGAAACCGCTTCGGCGGAATCGGCTCCCAGGCAAGCTGCGCCGGAGCTTCCGCCGCCACCAGCCGATCCCGTGGTGATACCTCCCGAACCCAAAGCGGAATTACCGCCGGCACCGCTGCCGCCGTCGGAAATCGTCACGACAAAAGCCACGCCGGCACCCACCACGCCCAAACCCGTTGCCACGCCAAAGGCGGCGCCCAAAGCAACGCCGCGCGCCACTCCCAAGACTACCCCGAAGACCACGCCAAAAGCGACGCCCAAGGCAACGCCGAAAGCCACTCCGCGAAGCACTCCGCCCAAGCCAAAAGCGACTCCCAAACCGGCTGCGGAAGAGGATTCCGACAAAGACAAAGACAAAGACAAGGAGCCTGACAAAGATAAGCCGGTTGCACCAAAGGCGTCGCCCTCTGCTTCAAACAAACCTAAAGCCACTCCTGGAGCCAATAAGCCGGCCAGCAGTGGCACATCCGGCAGCGCCAGCTCGGGTACGGCAGCGGCTGGAGCCAAAGGTTCGGGAAGCGGCGCGGGGCCTGGAAAAGGAACCGGCAAATCGGGCAACGGCTCCGGGTCGGGAGGCGCCTCGGAAAATGGCTGGTATCTATCGATGATCCGCGACCGTTTCTATAGCGTCTGGCAGCAGCCGACTTCCATCGTTCGCTCTTCCGCCGATTTCGTGACGCGTGTGAAACTGCGGATCGCCAAAGACGGCACGATCCTTTCCCGCGAAATCGTCAATCCTTCCGGCAATACCGTGATGGATGAATCGGTCATGGCCGCCGCACAGAAAGTCAGTCAGATCGACGCCCTTCCGGCTGGATTGGGGAACGGCGAGTATTTCGATATCTCGATCGACTTTAAATTGGATCAGGGCGGATAAGAAAGAGGCTGGCCGCTAATTCGTTTTGGCGTGCAACAGGCTCTTGAAGGACGCTTTTGTTACTTAACTATGACCGAGAAGCTTACCCATAGTGACTACCCGGCTTTTCTTGAGGACCTGAAGGCGCGTATCCTTCAAGCGCGGGTTTCGGCAGCCCGTGCGGTCAATCGTGATCTGATTCTTCTCTATTGGGATATCGGCCGCGGTGTCGTCGAAAAGCAGCGAAATGCAGGTTGGGGCGAATCCGTGATCGATCAGATTTCTCGAGATCTGCGGGAGGCTTTCCCCGAAGCGTCCGGCTTTTCCTCGCGCAACCTGCGAAGTATCCGGCAATTCTACACGGCGTATTCGGATCCTTCGATTTGGCCACAGGCTGCAGCCAAAACGGGCTCGTCGAAGCGCGCCGGTGACTTTTGGCTGCAACCTGCAGCCAAATTGAGACCCGACTCGGATCACCCGGCGCCGGCGCTCGTCGCCGAGATCCCCTGGGGTCATCATCTGCTTATCTTAAACAAGGTCAGCGACCCTCCTGCCCGCCTCTACTATCTCCGGGCCACCGCTCAACTCGGCTGGAGCCGGAACGTGCTGCTGAACCAGATCAAAGCGCAGGCTTACGAACGGGCTGTACAGGAAAAAAAGACGCACAACTTCGAACTCGCCCTGCCGGACCACCTCGCCGAGCAAGCCGATGAGATGCTCAAAAGCCGGTATAATCTCGAATTCCTCGGCTTGGCTCGGGCCGTCAAAGAGCGCGAACTGGAAGATCGGCTCATCACGCATCTCCAGCAGTTCATCCTCGAGCTCGGTTACGGCTTTTGTTTCGTCGGCCGGCAATACCGCCTGGCTCTCGGCAAGAAGGAGTACTTTGTCGACCTGCTCTTCTACCATCGGTTCCTCAAAGCGCTCGTTGCGTTCGATCTCAAGATCGGCCCTTTCGAGCCGGAGCACGCGGGAAAGATGGATTTCTATCTCAACCTGCTGAACGAAAAGGAACGCGCTCCTGATGATCAGCCCTCCATCGGCATCATCCTTTGCGCCGAAAAGGAGGACATCGAAGTGGAATTTGCCCTCAAAACGAAAGCGAATCCCATCGGTGTGGCCGAATACGAACTCCAGGCAAAACTACCCGCTCATTTCAAAGGACAGATCCCCACGGCGAAGCAACTCGCGGGCGTCCTGCGGGAAGTGATTCCTACAAAATAAGGGAGTCATTCCCCAGAGCGATACCGCATAAGTAGTCACTGCCGGGCTGGCCAAAGCACCGACTGCCGCTCGAGCGCCTTAAATCCACGCGCGGCGGAGCAGCCACATTTTCACGCACTGCGTGAGGACGACATAACAGAGGAGCGTGACGCCCAGGATCGGCCAATAAAGAGGGGGCAAGCTTGTGAAGCCGAGGGCCGTTGCAACAGGAGAATAGGGAAGCCAGATCGCGACGGCCATCACGAGGATGGTCGTCACGGTGAGCGGCCAACTCGCGCGTCCCTGGATGAACGGCAGCTTGTTCGTACGGATGACGTGAATGATCAGCGTTTGCGTGATCAGTGACTCGACAAACCACGCGGTTTGGAAAAGCGAGGCGCGCGCGGGATCCCAGCACCCGAATACATAAAGCATCACAAGGAAGGTCGTATAGTCGAAGATCGAACTGATGGGGCCGATAAAGAGGACAAATTTGCGGATATCGCCAATGTGCCACGGCCGCGGCTTGGCGGTATGTTCGGGGCCAACCGTATCCGTGGGGATAGGCACCTGCGAAATGTCGTAGAGCAGATTGTTCGTCAGGACCTGGATGGGTGCCATCGGCATAAACGGGAGAAAGGCGCTGGCGCCAAGGACGCTGAACATGTTGCCAAAGTTCGAGCTCGCGCCCATGCGGACATATTTGAGGATATTCACGAAGACCTTGCGGCCTTCGATGACGCCCGCATCGAGGACCATGAGATCTTTCTCCAGAAGGATGACCGCCGCGGCCGCCTTCGCGATGTCCACCGCGGAGTCCACGGAAATGCCGATGTCCGCGACATGGAGCGCGGGTGAGTCATTGATCCCGTCGCCCATGAAGCCGACGACATGCCGCCGATGCTGCAGCGCAAGGATGATCCTCTGTTTGTGAGCCGGCGTGAGCCGCGCGAAAACGTGTGCGGTATCCGCGGCTTCAGCCAGTTCATCGTCCGTCATCACTTCGATCTGGTTGCCGAGAAGGATGCGGTCGGCGTTCAGACCGACCTCACGACATACTTTGCGGGTAACAAGGTCGTTATCTCCGGTGAGCACTTTTACCGTGACGCCATGTTCTTGCAGGGCCTTGATCGCTGTCGCGGCCGAGTCTTTGGGCGGATCGAGGAAGGCGATGTAGCCCTTTAGAATCAAGCCGCACTCGTCGTCCTTGGTAATGTGCTGGCGTTCCGCAAATTGCTTGTGGGCCACCGCAAGGACGCGAAAGCCGTCGGCGCTGAGTTCCTGGTAGTGCCGAATCAGATCGGCGGTTCGCCCGGAATCCAGTGGGAAGACCTCGCCATCGAGTTCATAGAAAGTGCAGCGCGGGAAGATTGCCTCCGGTGCGCCTTTGGTAAGAAGCTGGTGATCCTGGTCAGGCTTCTGAATGGCGACGGACATCATTCGCCGTACGCAATCGAACGGGATTTCGTCCACCTTACGATAGCCGGCGACGCGCTCCTCCCGCGCATCCGGATGGCTCAGAACGGCGCGATCGAGGACATTCTTCAACCCCGTTTGGAAATGGGCGATGAGAAAGGCATCGAGGAACACGCTTTCGCTTTCTTTCTTCATCACATCGCAATGCCACTGAAGAATGACTTGATCCCTGGTCAGAGTGCCCGTCTTGTCCGTGCAAAGCACATCCATCGCGCCGAAATTCTGGATGGCACTGAGTTGCTTCACGATGACCTTCTTCCTCGACATCGCAAGCGCACCTTTCGAAAGGCATACCGAGACGAGCATCGGCAGCATCTCGGGCGTCAGTCCTACGGCAACTGCAACGGAGAAAAAGAACGCTTCCCGCCAGTTATGTTTGGTCAGCCCGTTAATGAGAAAAACCAGCGGGACCATGACGGCGATGAAGCTGATCATCAGCCACGTAAAATCCTTTACCCCTTTATCGAAGCTCGTCTCCACCGGGTCGCCGACCATGCTCCCGGCCATGCTTCCGAAGTAAGTCCTCGCGCCAGTGGCGAGGACCACGACCGTCGCCGCGCCACTCTCCACGCTCGTCCCGAGAAAGCAGATATTGGTGAACTCCAGTGGCGCGACTTCCTTGCGGGTCTCGCGCGCGTCAAACTTTTCGACCGGCAGAGACTCTCCAGTTAACGCCGACTGGGTAATAAAAAGGTCTTTCGCCGCGATCACACGCACGTCAGCGGGAATCATATCGCCGGCCGAAAGCATGACCACGTCGCCAGGCACCAGTTGCTTCAGCGGAATTTCCTCGGCCCTGCCTTCGCGCAATACGGCCGAGGTCACCGTGATCATTGCTTTCAACTTCGCCGCCGCCGCATTCGCCCGCGACTCTTGTACGAAGCGCAGTGTCACCCCGAGGAGCACCATGAGCGCCATCACGCTTCCCGCACGCAGATCTCCCGTGGCGAACGAAATCCCCCCGAGCACAGTCAGCAAAATAACGAGCGGATTTCGCACCGCGGTCAGCAATCGCCAGAACCATCCCGCATGCTTTTCCGACACAACGACGTTCGGTCCAATTTCCTCCAGCCGCCTGGCCGCGTCCGCATTGGTCAAGCCTTCCGCTGTCGTCTTCATCCGGGCCAGCACATCGGCTGGATTCAGCCCCGCCAACTCAGTCAGGATAGGCGAAAAGTGGATGGTCCGGCCCGCGGCTTTGCCTGATATGACGGCCTTCGACAGCCGGGAGGGAATTTGGAAAAACATCTCTGTAGGATAAATTCCGGACGTGTGCGCCACGCGTCCGCGCTCGACGCCAGTGGGGCCAAAAGGGTCAAGGCGCGAGCCTTAACCGGGGACATGTCATCCCGCACTAAATTCTCGGACTGGCCCCACGGGAATGTTCACCTCAGGCTTCGGGTCGGAAGCCGTGAGTTGCGCAAGGAGGATTTTCCTGGAAGGCGTGCGCCGCAGATTGTTCGCCAACCGAACTTTGGAGAGAACCCAGATGAGCCACTTCGTCGGGTCGAACTGCCATGGCTTGACCCCGTTTCGGTAGTCGTAGGGAAACTCGTGATGATAGTTATGATAGCCCTCGCCAAACGTCACAAGGGCCGTCACCCATGAATCTCGGGCGCTGCATTTCGACGAATACGGTTGTTTGCCGATATAATGGCAGAGTGAGTTGATACAGAAGGTGCAATGCTGGAGAACAACCACGCGGGCGACGCCCGCAATCAGGAAGGCGCCCAGGGACGCCTTCCAGCCGCCCCACGCATAGCCGATCCCGGCGGGCAGCACGAATGCAACAAAGGCGCCGATCCATTGCACGTAGCGGTGCTGCCACATAACTAACGGGCGTTTCTGCAGATCGGCCACATTGTCGAACGGCGGGCTTGGTTTTAACTTGAACAGCAGCCACCCAATATGCGCCTGAAAGAGGCCTTCGCGGATATCGTAGGGATCCGGCTCATGATCGACGTGCTTGTGATGTAACCGGTGTTCGCACGCCCAGAGCAGTACGGAGTTTTCAAAAGCCGCCGCGCCGAAAATCAGCGTGAATAGCCAGACGCTCCAATGTGCCTGAAACGCCAGATGAGACGCGAGCCGATGATAGCCGAGAGTAATGGAGAATCCGCAGACGCCGAGCATCACCAGGAAAAGGGTGATCTGGAACCAATCGATTCCAAAGTACCAGATGTAAGCGGGAACGAGCGTGAGAGTAATGAGAAAAGTGCCAATGAGAAAGGAACTGGTTGACCAGTTCACCTTCTCAAAAGGAATGCGGCGGAACATTTTCACGACAGCCAGCGAGAAGCGGGCGGCCTGGCGTTTGGAAGCAATCATGGCATGGTTCATTTCTCGGGATCGAAACACGCGGGATATAACCCCTGGCTATCTCGGCCCTGAATGAACGTCGGCTCGCGATCCTGGTCCGGCCAATACCTCCTCAATGCCTCCTGATAGCTGCCAGCTATCCGCGGACCGCACCTTCGGCTCCAAACAAAGCGATCCGCCAGAAAACGGTGCGCGCAAGATCTGCCGGATGCGTGCGCCTATCGAAGGTGGTCCGCCAGGATCGGCCTTACGGCGAGATTCGCCGTGTACCGAAGCATGCCGCTATTCATCTTGGGCCGAAGCGTTGTCAGGCACTCGTAAAGCTGATCAGCCGACATGTGGTGATGGCGCGCCACGGGATCAATCGCGGCCGCGAGGAGAATGATTTGGAGATGACTTCTGTGCATATGATTAAATCGGTTTGAAAACTTCTGAAGATGGACGATCGCGGTGGGCGCGCCTCTCCTCACCGGATCTGCTGGATGGCAAGTAACTCGCGGAAGTCGTGAGCCCATCTGCCATCGCTGACAAAGAGCCAGTAGTGCATTCGGTTCAGGAGTCTCTTCATCTGCCATGTGGTACGCGGGAATGCCCTTGCAACAGCCCCGCTGAGTCGCCGCATCAGCTCAGGGTCCGATGGCATTTGACTTGAGCGACGCGCGGGACGGATGGCGCCGCCTTCTTCCTCCCAGCGCAGCGAGGCTTCAGCGATCGTTTCGTTCCGAGAACTTACTCCAGGTTTATTTGACGTCATATAGGACTTCTCCCCTCATTTGTATTTCCACTCCGTGTCTGTTCGAGCAGCCGCAAAAGTGTGACTTCTTCACATCTGAATCGTTGCTCCGCCTGCCTCCACGCGCTTGTCCCTCGGACAGCGCCTCGAATTGGGGATTATATTCCGGATGGTTCACAATGCCACATTTGGAAAAGCCGCCGATTTCGGAAGAAATAGCCCACGACCCCACTTACATCGCTTTTTCCTCTTAGCCCCACTTAAAACAGACACATCTTCATGACCCTTCGGAAAGTTCTTTCACGATCCGGATGTAATCCTTGAGCGGCCTTGAAGAATTGTCCGCGCGCCACGCGATGGTTGATTCCCGCAAGAGTGGCGGAACCAGCGGACGAAACACCACGCCGTCGCTTGGCAGATCGATGACTTGTTCCGGCAAAAACGCCACTCCCAGGCGGTCGGCAACAAAACGGATCGCCCCAGACTCGCTATCCGTCTCTTGCAAGATCTTCGCCGAAAATCCGGCGGCCTCGCAGGTCTCGGCAAGCCACTCGCGCGCTCCAGGATGGGTGACTGCGGACATGGTGATGAAGAATTGCGATGCGAGGTCGGACAGGGTCAGCTCGGCCTTCTTTTTAAGCAGATGGTCCTCCGGGAGAGCAACGAGCATCGTATCATGCGCCACGCGTTCGGAGAGCAAGTTACGGTGGGAGAACGCGGGACTCAAGCCGACGAAGCCGAGGTCGATCTTATGCGCATCGAGAGCCTCATATTGTTGGGCGCTGGTCATGTCGTAGAGATTCAAGGCCACGCCGGGGCGGAGCTTCCGGAACGCGCCCAGCGTCGCCGGCAGCAACCCGTAGTGGATGTTCGCCACGTAGCCGATATTGAGATCGAGATTCTCCATCCGACTCATTCGCTGGATGGCGGCAACGCTTTCCGCACACATCGCGAGCAACTTTTTTGAGTCCAAAAGAAACAGCCGGCCTTCTTCCGTCAGCACCACACGATTATTCGAGCGATCGAGCAATCGGACGCCGATTTCCTCCTCCAGATTGCGCACCTGCCGCGTGAGCGATGGCTGGGCCAATCGCAGTTTTTCCGCAGCCTTGGTGAAGCTTAGCGCTTCAGCAACCGCGACGAAGTAGCGCAGGTGGCGAAGCTCCATTTACTGCAGCATTGCACCGTTCATAGCCAATAGCTATCGCTGTTTTCCCGCGAGGATAGTCGTTTTCGAGGGGAAAATCCGGGGATTTGGCGACGTATAGCCGACGGCTATTGGGCGAACGCCGAGGAGGTATTGGCCAGATCGAGCTTATTCCCGGACACTTAGGCACGTCCAAAGGTTCGGCGAAAGCACCTCTTCCATTCCCGAGCCTTGGAACCTGGAGCCCGAATGAAGAAAAAAACAAATTTGGTGGCCGTGGAGAAGATCTCCAGCGGCATTGAGGGATTCGACGACATCACGGGCGGCGGAGTGCCAGCCGGGCGGACAACGCTGCTGATGGGTGGCCCCGGCTGCGGCAAGACCGTCCTTGCCCTGCAAATGCTCGCCGGCGCAGCCATCCACCACGGCACGCCGGGAATCTTTGTGGCTTTCGAAGAAAACGCCCGGCGGGTCTCGGCGAATGGGGAAACCTTCGGCTGGGACATGCCCGAGCTGGAGAAAAGCCACCTTTTCTTCATCGATGCCTGCTTGCGCTCCGATGTGGTCAAGTCCGGCGCGTTCGATCTCACCGGCCTCCTCGCCGCCCTCGAAGCGAAAGCACACGAAATGGGCGCCAGGTTGATCGTATTCGACGCCATTGACGTGCTGTTGAGCCTTTTGGACGATCCAGCGGCGGAATGCCGGGAGCTTTACCGGCTCAACGAATGGCTGACGCTCCGCAGTCTGACCGGCATCATTACGGCAAAAATCGAAGATGGAGAGCCTGCCAGCGCGCGGCGATACGGGTTCATGCCGTTCATGGCCGATTGCGCGGTGCTGCTAAGTCAACGCATCTACGATCGGATCGCGGTGCGCGCGATGCGCGTGCTCAAGTACCGCAATTCGTCCCACATACTCAACGAAGTGCCGTTTGTCATCGGACTGTCAGGTGTCGAGGTCGGTTCCTCGAATGGGGTTCATCCGGAGCCGCAGCCATTCGACGAAAAGGTCTCCACGGGCATCGAGCGTTTGGACGCGATGCTTTGCGGCGGGATCTATCGCGGCACCAATGTCTTGATCACGGGCAGCTCCGGCGGAGGCAAATCCACACTCGCCGGCGCATTTCTCGAGGCGGCCTGCCGCCGCGGGGAGAGCTCCCTTTTCATCTCCTTCGATGAGAACTCCCGCGACATCGTACGCGACCTGGCGGCCATGAGCATCAACCTCACGCCATACACCGCCAGTGGATTGCTGCGGATGGAAGCACTCCGGACGGAGGCGGCTTCCTCGGAAGAACATTTCATGCGCATCAAGCACTTGATTGCCGAGCACAAGCCGCGCTGCGTCGCGGTCGACCCCCTCTCGGCACTTGCCCGCGTCGGCGGTGTCCTGGCCGCGCGCACCATCGCCGAGCGGCTCATCTACCTTTGCCGGAATGTGGGCATTACCGTGCTCTTTACCAGTCTGATGGAAGGGGTGGACCCACATCTGGAGACGACGACACTTCATATTTCGACGATCTCCGACTCGTGGATCCAGATTTCCTATGCGCTGCTCGACGGCGAACGCAACCGGGCGCTCTCGATCATCAAGTCGCGCGGGTCGAAGCACTCCAATCAACTGCGTGAGTTGATCTTTAGCGACACAGGTATCTCGCTCGCCGATCCCTACACCGCCGGCGGCACGGTTCTCATGGGTACCATGCGAACGGAAAAGGAAAACGCCGTGCAGACCGCCGCCAGCCATAAGCACCTGGGGCCGGAAAGGGACACATGAAAGAGGTCGACAAAATGGACGATCATCTGAATGGAGCCTACGTTTTCCGGGTCTATCTCGCCGGTGGCGCGCCGAACTCCGTGCGCGCGCTGGCAAATCTCTATGCGCTTTGCCACAAGCATTTTCCAAATAGCCATCGCATCGAAGTAATCGATGTCTTGAAGGAACCGTTGCGGGCACTGGCCGAGTCGATCCTGGTCACGCCTACGGTGATCAAAGTCTCTCCCGCACCCGAACAACAAATCATCGGCAACCTCAGTGAAGAAGAAGAAGTTCTCCGCGCGCTTGGCCTGCCCCAAAGGGAGAATGGATGAATGCGCCTCCAGAGATACTCGAAGAGAATGCCGCCATCCGAGCGAACCCGGCGACAAGCCTGGCCCTGCGCCTCGCTCACGCGGAAAATGCGCTCCAGGCGCTCACTTCCGGCCAGGTCGATGCGACCGTCGATCCTACCGGCAAAACCTATCTGCTCATTTCAGAGCAGGAGCATTTGCGGCGGCGCCAACGAGAGCCTGAGCCGATAGACGAGAGCCTGGCCGACGTGATCACCATCGTCGACCGCGAAGGCATCATCCTTTCTCAGAGCCGTGCAGTGTGCCGGGTGCTCGGTTACGGACGGATGGAGCTGGTCGGGAAAGTGATTTTCGAGCTCATCCATGAAGACGATTTGCCGGCGGTTTATTCCGGATTTTTCAATGTACGCGGGGAATTCATCGAAAGCGCCATGGTTCCATTTCGCCATCTGACTCGCGACGGCTCCTTTCGGATGATCGAAGCTACGCTGGCCAAATTACGCGACGTTTCCGGTGGTGTTGTCTTCAGCTTGCGTCCGGTCGCCCGCCCTCTCCGGCCTGCCAACACCGAGCCCATCGATACCGGCGTCACGCTGATCAGAGACCGCTTTCTCGCCATACTCTCACACGAGCTCCGCACACCTCTCATGCCCGTTTTGCTTGGCGTCAGCGAATTGGAGGAAGACGAACGCTTCGCCGAAGCGCGACCCACGCTCGCGATGCTGCGACGCAACCTCAAGTTGCAATGCCAGATCCTCGACGAATTCCACGATTTCGTCGCCCTCGGCCAGCAAAAGCTACGCATAAATCTCCAATCCATGGATGTCCACGAGGCTATTCGCACGGCTCTCGAAGTCTGCCGGAGTGAAGTCTCCGCCGCCCGAGTGACCGTCCTGCTCGACTTTCGCGCCTCTGATACCATGGTCCGGGCCGATTCGGTCAAACTCCAGCAGGTGCTCTGGAATTTGCTCAAGAACGCCGTCAAGTTTTCGACTGCCGGCACCGAGATTTCCATCACCTCTGCCAATGAGATACCCGGAACGGTCACGATCGAGATTGTCGATCACGGGCTCGGAATCGAACCGGAATACCTGCCACTGATCTTCGATCCCTTCCACCAAGGCTCTCAAACGACACAACCGCATTACGGAGGGCTCGGCCTCGGCCTATTCGTCGCCCGCGGGCTGACTGAGGCTCAACAAGGCACGCTCACCGCGGCCAGCGAAGGCCGCGGCAAAGGAGCGACATTTCGTCTGACGCTCAATATCGCAATACCAGCAGCCTCAACATCGTGATTTCCCCCTCTCCTTCAGCCGCCAACCGCAACAAACTATGAGTTACCTCAAAGATAAAATGACAGACGCAGCAACTAAACTAAGTGAAGGCACCGGCGATGCCGTGGGAAACCTGCAATCTCGTGCCAAAGAGGCCTGGTCTTCCGTGCAACACGACGCTAGTCGCGCGGTAGACAAAAGCTCCGCTTACGTTCGCAAAAACGCGGCGGTCACGGCACTCGTCGCATTCGGCATCGGACTGCTCGTGGCCGCAGTGCTGAGCAGAGTTTTTGCGAAGCTCCAGTCGATTGACTAACTTCGCCGGAGCCGACAGTTATTCCGGCACAATGCGCCCGACGATGCCAAGGCATCGGGTGATCAGCGCCGTCCAGCCGGTTTGATGCGAGGCTCCGAGGCCGCAGCCGATGTCGCCATGGAAGTACTCGTGGAAAAGCACGTAATCGCGCCAATTTGGATCTTTCGTGTAGCGGAAGTTATCGCCAAAGCAGGGCCGCCGGTTGTTGGCATCAAGCGTGAAGATGGACGAAAGCCGCACCGCAATCTGCTCGGCGACTTTGCCGAGATTCGCCAGTTCGCCGGAGCCGCTGGGAAATTCCACCAGCAGGCTGTCGCCGTAGAAATGATAGTACCGCTCGAGCGCTTCGATGAGCAGGTAGTTAACCGGGAACCAGATCGGACCGCGCCAATTGGAATTTCCGCCGAAGAGACTGGTCTGCGATTCCGCGGGCTCGTAGCGCAGGCAATACTCCGAACCATCGAGCCGGAAATAATACGGCTCTTCCGCATAGGAACGCGAAAGGGAACGAATGCCAAAGGGCGACAGGAACTGATCGGTGTCGAGGACGTGTTGCAGCACGCGCTTGAGCTGTTCCCGTGAAGGAATGGCCATGATGCGCAGCAGGGTTCCCGATTCGTCACAACACTTCGTATTGGAAATATGTTGGGCGAGATCGGGACGGTTCACCAGGAACCACTCCAGACGTTTCCGGAATCCCGGCAGTTTGTTGATCACCTTTTCTTCCAAGACCTCCACCGCGAGCAGCGGAATCAATCCCACCATGGAACGCACCCGCAGCGGGATCGAATCCTTCCCCTCTATGAGTAATTGATCGTAGTAGAATCCATCCTGCTCATCCCACAGACCGGTGCCCCCCATTTCATTCGAAGCATCGACGATCTGGATGAAATGCTCGAAGAATTTGGAAGCGATATCTTCGTAAGCAGGGTTCACCTGGGCCAGCTCCAACGCGATGGAAAGCATGGTCGCGCAATAGAAAGCCATCCACGCCGTGCCGTCGGCCTGAGCCAGCGACTGGCCATTTGGCAGCGGTTGGGAGCGGTCGAAGAGTCCGATGTTATCCAGGCCGAGGAAGCCTCCGGAGAAGATATGGCGCCCCTGTACGTCCTTTCGATTCACCCACCAGGTGAAATTCAAGAGCAGTTTCTGAAAGGTGCGTTCCAGGAAGAGCATGTCCCGCTGGCCGGCCGGCGCGGAGATTTTATAGACACGCCAGCAGGCCCACGCATGAACCGGCGGATTCACATCGCGGAAATTCCATTCGTACGCGGGGATCTGCCCATTCGGGTGCATGTACCATTCGCGCAGGAGCAGCTCCAATTGCGACTTGGCAAAGTCGGGATCGATCCGCGCCATCGGGATCATGTGGAAAGCGAGATCCCAGGCCGCAAACCACGGGTATTCCCACTTATCCGGCATGGAGAGAACGTCATTGGCGTAGACGTGCGCCCAATCGGCGTTGCGCGACTTTGCGTGGCCCGGTGGCGGCGCCGGATTCGCCGGATCACCCTCGAGCCAATCCTTGACGATGTATTGATAGAATTGCTTCGTCCAAAGCAGCCCAGCGTAAGCCTGACGGATCACTCGATGCTGATCCACGGACAGCGTGTGCCGCATCTTGGTATCATAGAATTCGTCCGCCTCACGTTTGCGCCCATCGATGATTCCATCCAGCTCCGCCGCGCTCGCCCCGGCTGGTGTGGCCAACGGAGCGCTGCCGCGGACGGATAGTAACCGGAACCGCAGAACAACGCGTCCTTTCGCCGGCACATTGACCTTATAGTAAGGAGCGAACTTCGTCCCGCGATCCGGATGCACTGCATCCTGCCGCCCATGAATCACATAGTCATGGAAGCCGTCTTTTACGACGCCGGAAACATTCGGACAGTTATAGAGCTTCGTGAGATTGGTTTCGTTTTCCGTGAAAAGCAGCGGCGCGGCTTGCTCCAGTTCAAAACGCATCTCCCCGAGCGCCTCATGCCGCACTGAAACGGTCCGGTCATCGACTCGCGCAATCTCTGGCTTCGTCTTCACCGCACCCTGGACCTTTCCCCAGCTCCAGGTGTTTCGGAACCAGAGCGTGGGCAGGACATGCAGCGGAGCCGCGTCCGGGCCGCGGTTTTCGATCGTGATGCGGATGCAAATATCGTCGGGCGCCGCCTTGGCGTATTCGGCAAAGACATCGAAATAGCGATCGCCATCAAAGACGCCGGAGTCGTGGATTTCGAATTCGCGCTGCTGCCGCCCGCGCCGTTGATTCTCCGTGACCAGCCGCTCGTAGGGATACTCCGCCTGCGGATATTTATAGAGCGCCCGCATATAGGAATGCGTCGGCGTGGAGTCGAGATAGTACCAGGCTTCCTTGGGGTCCTCGCCGTGATTCCCCTGCGGATTTGTCAGGCCATAGATGCGCTCCTTCAGAATCGGATCGCGCTCATTCCAGAGGGCGAGTGCAAAACAAAGCCGGCATTCGCGATCGGTGATCCCGAGAAGCCCATCCTCACCCCAGCGGTAGGCGCGGCTCCGGGCGTGTTCATGGGGAAAATAGTTCCAGGCATCGCCGTTGTCCGAGTAATCCTCCCGCACCGTGCCCCACTGCCTTTCGCTGAGATAAGGACCCCAACGTTTCCAGTTCCTGGTGCGTTCCAAGTCTTCGGCGAGTCGCTGATGTTCTGCGGTAGAGGTGGACTCCATCGCGGCAGAGTAGCGCTCGAAAATTTTCGGGCAAGCGTGGACGCAAATGGACTGCATGGACCCGGTGGACGCTGCAGGGCAAACGATGAAAATCACCTCGTTTTGCGCAGATTCTTGGTGGCCGATTTTATGCCTTTTCCCCATTTCGAAGGAGGGCGGTTATTCTTTAACGCAAAGCCCGCGAAGGACGCGAAGGCACGCAAAGATTTTGAGAAAGTTGAACTGATTTGCCGACGCATCGCCGCGCGAAAGCCGAAAAGCGAAAGCCGAGGGGGAATGCTCTTCTCTCCTCTGAATCTTTGCGAACATTTGCGGGCTTCGCGGCCTTTGCGTTAAAACGAAACCGTCTCTTTCACGAAGGCGCAGATTGGGTTGCGGCTAGAGCGGACCTTTCTCTTCAAAATTCTCTACCGCCCGGGGCCGAGACATGGCTTGCTTGCCGTGTGCTCTACTTCGATCACAACGCCACTTCCCCGCTCTGCGAAGCGGCAAAGACCGCCTGGCTGGATGCCACCGAACGTTTCATCGGGAATCCATCGAGCCCGCACCGCCTCGGGGCCAGAGCCGATGCCGCGCTGGGCAAGGCGCGGGAGCGGTTGGCGGAGTTCCTCGGGTGTGAGCCGCACGAAATCGTTTGGACTTCGGGCGCGACGGAGTCGAACAACACGGTCATCCACCACTTCTCCACAGAGCCGGGAGAAGCACTAGTTTCGGCCATCGAACATCCATGCGTGCTGGCCAGCGTTCGCCGCCACTTCGCGGGACGCCATCAATTGCTTCCAGTCACGCCGGATGGCGCGCTGGAACTGGCCGCATTGGAGATCGCCATCCAGAAGAAACGACCGGCATTCGTCGCCTTGATGGCGGCAAATAACGAAACCGGTGTTTTGCAGCCTTGGCGCGAGGCCTTGGAATTATGTCGCACCCACGACATCCCATTCTTCTGCGACGCCGCGCAATGGATCGGAAAACTGCCCGCGCGTAACTTGGGCCAATGTGATTTCGTAAGCGGTTGCGCGCATAAATTCGGCGCACCACAGGGCATCGGTTTTCTCAAATGCCCGCCCCGCACACGCCCGCTCCTTGTCGGCGGAAAACAAGAGGAAGGCCGGCGCGCGGGAACCGAAAACGTCGCCGGTGTGCTCGCGATGATCGCGGCTCTGGAGGTTCGCGAAAACGCAATCGCATCCAACGAGATCGCCGCTCGTCAACTGTGGCAGAGCGATTTCATCGAGCGGCTGATCCGGGCGCTCCCTGGAACCTCGATCGTCGGGAATGGCAACGACCGGCTCTGGAACACCGTCTCGGCAATCATGCCGGAAATCGATTGCCGGCAACGCTGGGTGGTCAAACTGGACAAACTTGGATTTGCGGTCTCCACCGGCTCGGCCTGCGCCAGCGGAAAGGAGGAAACCTCTCATGTATTGGACGCGATGACTTATACCCCGGGAGAAGCCAGCCGTGTGCTGCGTTTCAGCAGCGGATGGGAAACAGCGCCCGCGGATTGGGAACGGCTGCTCGACGGGTTATGCCGGGCGGATCGGGAAATGCGGGAGCGAATGCCGGTGTGAACGCTGTGGGAAGCGGAACATGACCATTGCGGCAATTGGAAAACGCCACATTCGAACCGGTCCTCGGCCGGGGTCGGGGCACGCAGTTCAAAAAAAATCGTTGCGTATGCCTACTAATCCAGTAGCCTTTGCGTCCAGGAAGGGGCGGCTACTTCACGCGAAGTGCTCGGCCGGCGCGCGAAATCCGCGCGCAACTCCTCCGTGCGGAGTGAGTTTTTAAAGGCGACAGCCCTTTTCATCGATCGTCCACTTTTCGCCATCATCTCGCCGCCCGACGGGTGTCGAGATACGCGATCTTTCTTTTCAAATCAGACTCACAAACTCATGCGCATCTCCCTGCTTGCGGCTGCGACGGTTCTTACTTTCCTGGCATCGGCCAGCGCTGAAGAACCCGCTAAACCCAACGTGCTCCTCATCGTGGCCGATGACCTCGGTTACGGCGAATTGGGGGTGCAAGGTTACTCAAAGGATATCCCGACGCCAAATATCGATTTGATCGCAGCGTACGGCACGCGATTCACCAATGGTTATGTGAGCGGCCCTTACTGCAGTCCCACGCGGGCGGGTTTGTTGACCGGCCGCTATCAGCAGCGCTTCGGCCACGAATTTAATCCTGGGCCAGCTGAAACTGCTTCCCAAAAGGTAGGACTCGATCTCGCGCAAAAAACGCTCGGCGATCGGTTAAAAACCGCCGGTTATGCGACGGCCTGGATTGGTAAGTCGCACCTGGGCTATGATCCGGAATTCCATCCGCTGAAGCGGGGATTCGATTACTTCTTTGGATTTCTTGGCGGCGCACATGACTATCTGGATAGCGATGGCCGGGGGCGCGATCCGGTGCAGCGCGACGGCAAGCCGATCGGCAAGATGGACTATCTCACTGAAGACCTGGGCCGCGAGGCGTCCGCATTCATCGAGAAAAGCAAGGGCAAGCCGTGGTTCACTTATCTAGCCTTCAACGCCGTGCACGCGCCACTTGAGGCACCGGAAAAATACCAGTCGCGCTTTCCGAACATCACCGATCCGAAACGCAAGAAATTCGCCGGATTGCTCTCCGCGCTGGATGACGCCGTCGGCGTCGTGCTAGCGAAGCTGCGTGAAACCGGTCAGGAAGAGAACACGCTAGTCTTCTTTATCTCGGACAACGGCGGTCCGACCGGGCAAACCAGTTCCGGCAACGGACCACTGCATGGCTTCAAAGCGCAGACCTGGGAAGGTGGCATCCGCGTTCCGTGGATTGTCCAGTGGAAGAATCATCTGCCGGAAGGCAAGGTCGACAATCGCCCGGTCATTCAACTCGATATCCTGCCTACCGCATTGGCTGCGGTTGGAGTAACTCCGCAACCCGATTGGCAGCTCGATGGAGTCAACCTGCTCCCCTATCTCAAAGGCGAAAATACCGCCGCACCACATGAAGCGCTTTACTGGCGTTTCGGCCAGCAAATGGCGATTCGCAAGGGTGACTGGAAGCTCGTGAAAGCTCCCGGCTCTGGCGTCCAGTTGGGAAGTCCCAGAATCTCCGCCACCACGGAAGGCGCACAACTTTATAACCTGGCTGCCGACATCGGTGAACGAAACAACCTCGCATCAGCGGAACCGGACCGCGTGAAGGAGCTGGCCGCGGACTGGGCGTACTGGAACGAGAAAAACGTCGCGCCAAAATGGTTCCCGACCAATCAGCAAAATCGAAATATGGCGAGGAATGGAACTGTCGTCGAGGCAGACGAGGAGCAGCCAGCCAACCCGGCGCCGGCAAATCAGCAAACTGGTGGCGGAAAGACCGGCCCTTGGAAGAGCGGTGACAAATTGCCGGGCGGACAAGCTCCGCAGATTGCGAACCACGGGTTCGTTCTCTCCGCACACGTCGATTCGGCCAGCGCGAAAGGCGTCATTGCCGCGTTGGGCGGACAGGCCAATGGCATCGCCCTTTTCCTCCAGGATGGAAAACTCGCGTTTGCGATTCGCAACCAGAGAAAGCTAACCACTGTCATCAGTGACAAAGCGCTTCCCGAAGGCGGCCATCAGGTGGAAGCCCGCCTTGCTCCGGAAGGGCAGGTTACCTTGCTGGTCGACGGTGCAGTGGCCGCATCCGGAAAGGGAGAACTCGTGACGACGCAGCCGAAGGAAGGACTTACCATTGGAGATGACGGGCGCGGCGCGGTCGGTGATTACGCGGCGCCAAACGAGTTTTCGGGCAAGGTGGATAACGTGACTCTCAAGCCGCTGCCGTAAGTCAGTCCGCGATCTGACAACACACCGCTTTAAGTACCGAAGAAAAGACCCCGTCCGCGCCATGGCACCCACGCCATGCGCGGATGGAAGCGGGGGCTGTGGCAGGAAGGCGACATGGTATCCCACGGATGGGACCCAATGGGACGAATGGGACCTATGGGAAACGCAAATCGGACCCCGCTCGAAAAGATCTCGCCTGGGGCTCTCTGTCTTCAAGTCTTCGCTCGTGCACTACTGGCCCATAAGTCCTATCCGTCCCATAGGGTCCCATTGGGTCCCATCCGTGGAACGTTATTTCTACGAAGCGCTCTTCGCGGAGCCGCAGAAGGGCTGGAAGATGCCGAAGCTCACGCCTTCCGGATCGAGAGCTACGGCGATGCGTCCGACGTTCGGGACATCAAACGGCGGCGCGCAGATGGTGCCGCCGAGTTCCGCAATCCGCTTCGTTTCGTTATCCGCCGATTCCACGGTGATGTAAGGCAGCCATTGCGAAGGCGTGCCGGGCATCGGTTTCTTCATCATGCCGGCCACGTCGTTACCGTTCTTTTTGAAAAGCGTGTACGGCACTTCGCCGCCCCCGAATGCCGTCGCCTCCCAGCCAAAGAGTTTAGTGTAGAAGGCGGTGGCCTTGGCCACGTCGTCGACCAGCAGTTCGTTCCAGCTGAACTGGCCAGGGGCGCGCAATGCGTTTCCCGCGTCGGCGCGGGCGGCGAGTTTGATGAGGCAACCGTTCCAGCCGTATTCGTGGCGGGTGCGATGTTCCTCGCTCGGCAGGCCTTCATGCGTGATCCGGACTTCCGTGGCGCCGTTCGCATCGATGAAATCGACCGTCACGAGGCTCTCCACTTCCGCCCATTCCGGATCGTCTTCCCACTGCCATGTAAACACGAGCTTCGCAGGCGGCGCGATTTCGCGATATACCCCGCGAACCGACATCTCGCCATGATCACTGGAAACTTCGAAGCGGTATTCGCCGCCCACTCGCAGGTCGATTGCGGCCGTCTGGACCTGGCAGGTGTCGGGCCCAAACCATTGTTTCAGAATATCCGGATTCATCCACGCAGCGAAGACACGTTCGCGCGGGGCTTTGATGAGGCGTTTCACCTGGAGGGAATGCTGTTCGCTGATAGTGCTCATAGCTTGGTTTTTAGGTTTGTTCGCTGGCTCCGAAACAATTAACCGTTCGGTTTAATGTTTCTGAAAGCCCTGGCACCCGGCAAGGGAAATCGCGCGCCGATCCTTGCGCGTCTGTCCGTGGAACGATTCGTACCGGCTTCTTCACACGAATGTGACGGGCGGCTGGAAGTTCGCTTGCGAAGCCCACCCCCAAGTTCAACCCTTCACCGGCGATCACCCCGTCACCGTACTCAGCTGGGCGTTTGTGAAAAATTTCACAAACGGGCTTGCACTCGGTAAAAACCCTGATATGGTGATCGCTGTTCTGGGGGGAACAGCAGCCCGCCGGTTGTCCATTCGGACCCGGCGGGCTGCACTTTTTTACTCTACCGTCAAAAACCGAAACTGGCTGGCACGGTGCCCTTTACGGCGAGGACGAACGTCTGAAGTCCGATCGCATCCCGGGTATAACGCACTGATTTCCAAGGCTTTCCGCGGAGCAAAGGGTCCAATTCCGTCTTCGTGCGATAGCGCACATTCAGCTCGAACGCGCGCAGCAGTTTCTCCGAGCCCCGTCCACATGCAGCCGCGCTGGTGAAAAAGATCCCGCCGGGAGCGAGGCAGTCGAAAACGTGATCGTAGAATTTGGCCAATTCGGGATCGTCGAGAAATTCTCCGAGACCGGTGCTGGCGATGAATTGCGGTTGGGACCTGGGAAAATCCTCGAAATTCAAGGCGTCGCCGACCTGGAACGTGGGTTCTGGAATCGCCGAGTTCGCAAGAAATCGAGCCGCCTCTTCCACCACGCCGGGATCAATATCCATGCCCGTGTAGTCGATATGCGAGACAAGATCCGGGTCTTCACCCGCGAGCCGATCCGCGAAATCGCGCACATCGCGTGGAAGACCACATGGGATGGTCAGCACACGGAACGGTTCACCATCTTCCGAGCGAATGTGCTGGCGGAAGGCGCGCAGCATGGCGTTGCGCGATTCGAAACAACGATGCCGCATGGAACGCGAAGCCGGCAAGCCAAGTAACAAGGCATCGAGCCATCGCCCAAGCAGACCACGTCCTGACGGAACGCCGCGATACATATGATCGGCAAAGCGATAGCTTCCGGAGTGCTCCATCCCCTCCCGGGCAAAATCGCTTAGCCGGAGGAGATAGTAGAGCGGGATGAGATGATAGTGATGTTCGCGACGGAACTTATCGACAAAGTTTTCCGATTGGCGGGTGAAGTTGGCGGGTCTGGGCATGAGAAAGATTTGTTAGTTTTGAAGAAGTGATTTCCCGATCACGCCGCCGAAACCACAGCCTCCTCGGCCTCCCGTCCCAAACCGGGAATCTCCCACAGACGATTTTCCCAGGGCAACAGTTCGGAGAACACTGTCCGGTCAATATCGCGATAGCGTTCTATGCAATCGGTCGCGCCATGGCGATTTCGCAGCCACTCTGCCACCCACGCGAGATGACCCTTTTCATCTTCCAACATCCGTTGATAGGCCTGCCGGGCAGCATCGGGAGTTTCGGGATCACGAAGTTCCTGAGTAAAACGAGTATGAACGCGCCGTTCGAAGATCTGCGTAAAACAAAGCACTTCGAGCATACTGGCCGGCGGGCCGCTATGCCGGAGATAGAATGATTGATAACTCCGGGAAATACCGACGTGCGGCAAGCCAAGTTGCTCGATCACCTCCGCCCAAATCAGCGAGTGGCCGGCCTCCTCGGCAGCATGCCGTGTAAGTCGGGCGACCAACGCACCGTCTTCTGCCGTACGCACCATGCGACCGAGAAGCAGTGCGCCTTCCAATTCACTCTGGCGCCACCAGTTCAGCTTCCAGGTAAGATTTCGAAACGCGGCCGCATTCATGCCAGCACCTCCTGAAGCCGCGAGGAGATAGAGCGGCCGGTGATTCTCTGGATCTTGCGATTGATCGCCAGAATGGCGGCGAAATCGTTCTTCTCCGCCACCGGTACATTTGGCACGACCATCTCGCCGATATGTTTGAAATGCGCGGCTTCATCCAGCACGTCATCGATGTGTTCCGGATGATTCGCCAGATGACCGGCGAGTAACTCGCAGCCAAACTGACAATGCCGCACTTCGTCTTTTGCCACCAGATGGAGAATGTGACTCAGGACCGGCTCCGCCGCGCGGCGCGCATCCTTGTAGAAATTGTGCGCGGCGAAGTGTTCGCTCATCAGATACTTCGTCAGCAGCCGCGCCGGATTTTCATAGTGCAGATCGAGATTGCGCCGCCGGAGCTCGACTAACTCCTCGTCTGAAATCGGCCGGTATCCCACGGTATCGAGATACTGGGCAAAGACATGGTAATGCTTGTAACTTTCGTAGAGCTGAACGCTGTAGATCGCCGTTGCGGCCACGTTATCCCAGAGCAGGTCGAGCACACGCGGCGTGAAGATGGGAAAGAACGATTCAATCAGCGCCGAATCGCGGACGCGATCGAGCAGATCGGGTTGCGATAGGGCAATCGCCGGATCGATTTTGTCCCACGCGATATCGGTATCCAGGATCCAGCGATTCATTTCCGACGTGGTGAGATAGTCGCCGTAAGTCATGGGGTTACCTCGTGGCGCGCCGTTCGATGATGGCCATCAGACCGCCGACGGTCTGCGGTGGCGTAATATCGTCTTCGGTCAACCGCACGCCGAATTCCTCATGGATGGAACAAAGTAACTCGACGGTATCGATGCTGTCGAGCGCGAGTTCCTCCAGCGGAGTGTCGGCCCGGAATTCGGGCGCAAACCGGGGCAAACAACGGCGGAAACGATCGGCAAATGATTCAACAATAGTATTCATAACGACGACGCGTGATTGAGGGTTGCGAGAAAGTGATGAGCCGCCCAGCGATCGAGGCCGAAGGCGATGCAGGCGGAGTGCGAGATGCCTCCGGAAATGTTCCGGATGAAAAAGCGCTCGCCAAAAAATGCGCCGTGCCGATTGATGCTCGCGACCGCGAGTCCATCATCGAGACAATATTCGATTTTCGTACCGAGCAGCCGCTGCATGTGCGCTTTGCCACGGGCGCGAGGCAGAAAGAAAGGATCATTCGCCGGCTGCCAATCGCCTTGCAGGCCGGCCTCGACGGCAAGTGCGGTCACGTCGGGCTGGAGAGCGGCAAGGCGCTCTTCGATCCATTCCGGCTCGCCGATCAAAATGACCTCGCGCATTTCAAATTCGATCTGCCGTCTGCCAGGCGCGAGAGCCGTGGGATCTTCATGCCGGAAACAACAGCCGCGGGCGGTGAGCATCTGATTCGTTTCCAACGCCCGTCCGGCAAATGCCGCGTACGAGTGATAACATACCGCGGGAGAGAGAAACCAATCGCATAACTCCACATTGTGGCCGGCAAAGGTCTTCTCCGGATCCGCCGCAACACATGGAGCCATCAGTAAGTGAGGAAAGGCATCCGGATATTCCGCGAGTCGCAGGGCGCCTCCGGCGATGAGCACGGGAAAGTGATACTCCTCGGCGCCGTGGCTGATGGCCCAGGCGCGCAAACCTTCGTCGAGGGATTCGAAACGTTCGAGCGCCTCGCCGCTCCGAATCTGTTGGTGTGTGAGTGTGGTCATGGTTTGGACGCAGTGGGCCGATGAAATGCCTCGGTCATGGCGTTCACGGTTTGAAAATGTTTCATCACCACGAGCCGGTCCGGCACCGGCTCGCCGGTCAGCGTTTCGACGGCGGCGATGAGGTGCAGGATCGAGAGGCTGTCGAGCAGTCCACTGGCGAAGAGCGGGGTTGCGGCATCAATGCGCGGCAGGGACTGGCCACGGCGATCGAGCTTGGGCAGCTCTTCATTGATGAAATGAAGGAGCCGGTCCTGGAATTCCGCCCTACTGGCGGCTGGCGCAGATTCAAGCAGCATGGCGTGTCGTGGAGGTTTGGCGTCCCCAATCGGTGGCGAGCAGCCACGCAAAGACGCGGTGGACAAGGGCGCGCCAATCGGTGGTCGGAATCTCCGCAGCCCGGCTCACGGCATAGGTACGCGGATACAGCAGGCCGGGAAGGAAGGTCTGCGCGTCGTCGCAGACTCGTTGAAAGAGCAGATCGCCACTTTGCCGAACGGAGGCCTCAAACATGGCGAAGGTTTGGGCATCGACCAGATCCGGCAGCACGATCGCGCCTTTGGCCCAGCCCCGATGATGCTGTGCGAAAAGCGCGTGCAGGCATTCGAAGATTTCCGCCAGGGTCGGCGCCGCTTCTCCGGCCGTTCCGTGAAGAATCCGTCCGGCCTGCCCTTCCTCCCGCAACACATTCGCAACCACCGCAGCCGCAAACTCCGTGGAAATCAGGTCCACGCGGGAGGAAGGGTTTCCCGGCATCATCGGAATCAATCCCTTGTAAAACCAATGCAGAGCGTGATGGAGCGCACCCAGCCGTAGGACGCTGCCATCCCGTTCACTCCCGGCTACGATGGAGAGGCGCACAATCTCTGCGGGCACCGGCGAGGTGAGGACAAGCTGTTCGGCTTCCCATTTACTCTGCTCGTAAGCGTTCAAAAAATTCGCCGGAGCGGACAATGGCTCCTCCGGAATCAGCCCGCCTCGGTCGCCACACACACAAGCCGTACTCAGGTGAATGAAGCGGCGCAGATGCGGACAGCGTTCCGCGAAGGCAAGCACATGAACCGTGCCTTCCACATTAGTGCGGCGCGATTCATCCAAGGGCGCCTTGAACGAGGTCAGCGCCGCGCCATGAACGATGCCTTCGATCGTTCCCGCGAGTTCTTGCGGCAAGGATTCCAGTGCGCCTTTCACGAATGTCAGACTCTCGATCCATGGAAAAACGAGCGGTTCGCGAACCAGAGCAAAAATGCCGTGATCACTTATCAGGTGCGACGCGATTTCGGTCCCGAGATTGCCCGTGAAGCCGGTGAGGAGGATATTCATGGAATCGACAAGAAGCGGGTGGTTTCCAGCACCATGGCGGACCAACTCGATCCAAAGCCGTAGGCGAAGAGCAGGACCTTTTGTCCCGGGATGAGCCGGCCGGCGGCGCGCGCTTCTTCGAGGATGAGAAAACTATCCGCGGCAATGGTATGGCCGAAGCGCTGTTGTTGGAGAAAGAGGCGGTCTTCCGGGATGCCGCAAAGCCGCAAAAGGATCGGCCAGCTCGAGGCATTCACGCCCGTGGGAATGACCAGGTCGATGTCCTCCGGCCGAAGCGCGGTCTGGCGCAACACCTGCAAAATCGCTGCACGCGACGTCGGAAAATACGCGGCGATGATCTCGCTCTGCTTGGCGGCAACATCCCAATAGTACCCTTTGGAGATCTGATGAAATCCGCGCCAGAGCAGCTTCGGATTCTGCCGCGAGACAACCACGGCGCATGCCGCGTCGCTGATGACATTGTAGAGGATCTCCCGGCTTCCCGGCGTCGGCAGGCAATCGGTTCCCACACACAGGACGTGTTGCAAATCCGGCTCCGCGGCGAGAAGTGCTCTGGCCTGACGCAAGGCGCTGAACATCCCGGCACAGCCTTGCTGAGCGATGCCGCAGACGCTTGCCCGGTCCAGATCGAGTTCCTCCTGCAGACGGCTGGCGCTGTAGCGAAAGCGATCAAGGACTGAACGCTGCGCCGATCCATCATGGCAATGATGGGCTTCACCCAGCGCACTGGCCCAGAGCAGGACGTCGATTTCGCCGGGCGTCACACCGGCGTCTTCGAGCGCGCGTTTTGCCGCATCGCGCGCAAGCTGCTGCGGATTCTCCGAAACATAGGCTCCCTCAAATCCAAAACCCGCGAGCCGCTCAACCGGCGTTTGAAGGGAAAGCGCTTCCAGTAGAACAAACTGCCCGGCAAGGGCGGTACCGATTCCGCGGAATCCGCACACATCGATGGGAAGGGCTCCTTTCATTGGCGAGGAGCATGCCCTGCAAAGCGGTGGGAGCGTTAATCGATAAACTTTCGACCGCCATCGACTTTCTCAATAGTCTCCGCGGCGACGGTGCATGAACATTCATCATCTCGAACTCTTCTATTACGTAGCCCGCTTCGGCGGAGTGAGCGCCGCCGCGCGCCACATCCCCTATGGCATCCAACAGCCGGCGATCAGCGCCCAGGTGATTCTACTTGAGGACAGCCTGGGCACGACTCTCTTCACACGGCGCCCGTTTCGGCTCACCAAGGCCGGCGAGGAGCTCTTTCGCTTCATCGAGCCGTTCTTCGGCGGTCTCGAAGACATGGGACGCCGGTTGCGCGGTGGAGCCGATGTCAGCATCCGTATCGGCGCGCTCGAACTCGTGCTGCGCGGATATGTCCCCACACTGATCCGCGCTTTGCGCTGCCGGTTTCCGGAGGTCAATTGCAAGCTGGTGCCGGCGGATATCGAGGCGATCGAGGCGGGGCTTCTCGCGCAAGACCTGGATATCGGCATCGCCCCTTTGCTCGGCACGCGTCCACCCGGCATCAAGCAACAGAGCATGGTTCGCGTGCCGCTGGTCTTGATCGTTCCGGAGTCGAGCAACCTGCAATCGCCGGAAGAACTGTGGCGGCAGGACCGCATCACGGAACCGCTCATTACCGGGCCGTCGAACAACGCGGTGTACCGCGTCTTTCAGGCCGAACTGCAGAAACGGAACGTGGAATGGTTTCCGAGCATGGAACTGAATTCGCAGGAAATGATTACGCGCTACGTGGCGGAAGGTTTCGGCCTCGGTGTCGTGCTCCTGGAGCCTGGTCTCAAAACGATCGAAAGGGTCCGCGTCCTCCCGCTGGAAGGATTCCCATGCATTCCCTACGGGCTGCTCTGGTTGGGTGTACTCTCTCCCTTGCAGCGCGCTTTCTTCCAGGAGGCGGAAGCGGTGGCCCGCCATTTTCCCGCGCCTGCGGAGCCGGAGACGGCGGAGAAGAAGCCGAAACGCAAAAGTCCGCCGGCAAAGAAAGGCAAATAGTTCCGCCGGACGCCGCGCTCAGGCCACCTTGATCAGGGCCCGATTTTTCCAGAGATACCCCAACCCGGAATACAGCGTCAGGATCAACACCATCCCGATCAGGATCGCGCCGCCGACTTTCCGGACCATCCACCACCACATGGTGGTGTGACCGATTCCGGCCCCGGCGAGTTCCTTGATGGAGAACATTCCCAGGAAGAAGATCACCGTGGCGATCTGCCAGCCGGTTTTGTGCTTGCCGAGACGCTCGGCTGGGAGAACGACACCCTTGCTCGCAGCGAGAAGGCGGAGGCCGGTGATGAGGAATTCCCGCGCAATAATCACCACCGCAACCCAAGCGGGCAGCACCTGCGTATCGACCAGGCAGATGAAAGCCGAGGCCATCATGATTTTGTCCACGAGCGGATCCATGAGCCGGCCGAAATCCGACTCCAGGTTTCGGCTGCGCGCGATCGCGCCATCCGCATAGTCAGTGATACCGGCGGCGATAAACACGACGAGGCCGACTGTATTCGAAAACCGCCATTCGAGTGACAAAGCGGCGACGAAAATCATCGTCAGGAAGAAGCGGGCGACAGTGAGTTGATTCGGCAGATTCATACGATTCCGCAGTGGGAAAGGCACAGGAACATAACAGCGGGCAGCGAAAAAACGCAGGTGGTGTGTTCTTCGCGCGTGCGGCAGGAGGGTACGTTTACTCGTCCCGGCGCGAAATCGTGCCGGGTACTAGCATTTGCATTCATCGTGGCGCGCGGGGCGCCTTCGAAATGATAAAAGCCCGTTGCCATCAACCGCACTTTGCCGATAGCCTCGCTTGGTTCTCAAATCTTAAATCTTCAATCACGCTAAAATGACTGCTTCCGCTGACATCGGCCTCATTGGCCTTGCCGTTATGGGAGAAAACCTTGTTCTCAATATGGAGAGCAAAGGTTTCACCGTCGCCGTCTACAATCGCACCACCTCCGTGACGGAAAAGTTCGCGGAAGGCCGTGCCAAGGGAAAGAACATCATCCCGACCAAGAGCCTCGAAGAATTCGTCGGCTCGCTGAAGCGTCCGCGCAAGGCGCAGATCATGGTCAAGGCCGGCGCGCCGGTGGACGCTGTCATCGAGCAGCTCGTTCCGTTGCTCGAGCCCGGTGATATCATCATCGATGGCGGCAATTCGCTCTGGACGGACACGCAGCGCCGCGAAAAAGCGCTGAAGGAAAAAGGCATTCACTTCTTCGGCGTCGGCGTTTCCGGTGGTGAAGAAGGCGCCCTCAAGGGACCTTCGATCATGCCCGGCGGTTCCGCCGAAGGCTGGAAGGCCATCGCTCCGATTTATCAGAAGATCGCCGCCATTGCCGAAGGCGAACCCTGCTGCCGCCACATGGGACCGGACGGCCGGCCACTACGTGAAGAGATGGTGCACAACGGCATCGAGTACGGCGACATGCAGCTCATCTGCGAAGGCTACGCCATCCTCAAGGCCACGATCAATCCGAGCGCCGAAGAGTTGCACCAGATCTTCACCGACTGGAACACGGGCGTGCTCAATTCGTTCCTCATCGAGATCACCTCAAAGATCTTTACGAAGAAGGATCCGGAGACCGGCAAGCCGCTCGTCGACGTGATCCTCGACAAGGCCGGCCAGAAAGGCACGGGCAAATGGACCGTCGGCCATGCCGTGGAACTCGGCGTGCCGCTCAGCGTCATTGGTTCAGCCGTTGAAGCCCGTATTCTTTCCTCGATGAAGGATGAACGCGTGGCCGCGAGCAAGGAATTGCCCGCACCGGAGCCGAAGCCGTTCACCGGCGACCGCCAGGCACTCATCGACGCCGTGCGCGACGCGCTCTACGCCAGCAAGATCATCTCCTACGCTCAGGGCTTCGTGCAGCTCGGACGCGCTTCGGAGCTGTATCAGTGGCACCTGAATTTCGGCGACATCGCCTCCATCTGGCGCGCCGGCTGCATCATCCGGGCGGCGTTCCTGAACCGCATCACGGAAGCTTACCGGCGCGACGCGGGTCTCAAGAACCTCATTCTCGATCCATACTTCCGCGACATCATCGCCAAGACCCAGGCCAACTGGCGCAAGGCCGTTTGCACGGCGATCGAATACGGTGTGGCCACACCGGCGTTCTCTTCGGCGCTCAGCTACTTCGATAGCTATCGCGCGGAGCGTCTCCCGGCGAACCTGCTGCAGGCCCAGCGCGACTTCTTCGGCGCACATACCTACGAGCGCGTGGACAAGCCAGCCGGCCAGTTTTTCCACACCGAGTGGTTCCAGGGCTAAGCTGGTAACTGGATAGTATTTTAGTAAGACGCGCCGCTCGTGAGAGCGGCGCGTTTTCTTTTGATAGGATCTATGGGACGGATAGGATTCATAGGACTTATGTGTCCCATCCGTCCCGTTTCTTCACGGCACCGCGGCCACTTCCGGCTCCGGAACTCGCTCGCGCTCCGCCGGGCGTTCTTCCTCCACCGGCTCCGACCGCAAGACCAGCCCGGCTCCGAGCAAGCCAAGCACGCCGCAAATCAACCAGCCCACGCGCGTCCCATGCTCGAACAATCCGAGGCCAGCCGGCGGCCCGATCATGGATGCAAAACACCAACACAGGCTCAACACGCCCATATAGCGGCCGCGTAGCCGTTCCGGCGCCAGGCGAGCCATGTAGGCATTGCTTACCGGTGCGCTGATCATTTCTCCGCAGGTGAAGAGTGTCATCGCGAGGAAGAGCACCAAAAACTCATGTGCCACGAAATTCAGCGCGAAACCCAATCCGAGGAGCGCGTAGCCAAACGCCATGACCTGACGCGGATCGAACCGCTGAGTGATGGTAGTTAGTGGCAATTCCGCGAGCATCACAAGCAGGCCATTCCATCCGATCAGGAGACCGTAGACCGTCTCTCCGGAAACGTTGAAACCGAACGCGCTCAAACTCAATTTCAGCGACACAACTTGCGCGGAGTAAGTCGAGCCGAATTGCGAAAAGATCAGCGCGGAGCAAAGCGCGCCGAGAAACATCAGATGAAATGCGCGATTCTTCCGGATATGTGCGATCGCTTCCGGCCAAGGGGCTTTATTCCCGCTTAGATAAGTGCCGTGTGGCAAGGCCGCGAGAGCGATGCATCCGTAGACGGCGCTGGTCACGGCGTCGCCGACGAATAGCCAGAAGAAGCTAACCTTGGCCAGAAATCCCGCGGCCGCCGATCCACAGGCAAAGCCCGCATTGATCGCCGTCCGCAACGCCGACCACGCCCGAACCCGTCTCTCGTCGGGCACGACATCAGCGAGTAATGCGCTGCTCGCGGGTGGATAAGTGCCACCGGCCAATCCCGCCAGTGCCGCACAGACGATCACTTCCGGCATGGACCTGGCGAAGTACAGGAGCATGTAAAAGGCCGAAGCGGCAAACGTCCCGATGGCGATGGTATATTTTCTCCCGATCCGATCCGCGAGCCAGCCACCCAGCGTGCTGCCACATACCGCACCGAATCCGAAGGCGCTAATGGCATAACTCGCCGCCGAAAGTGAGTGCCCCTGCTTCCACAGATAGATCGTTAGAAACGGCATCACGAACGTGCCGAATCGGTTGATGAATGCTCCGGCCAGAAGTACCCAAAACGGCCTCGGCAAAGCGCGAAGGTCGTCCAATAGCGAACGTGATGTGGTGTTGGGCATAAGATCCAGGGAAACAAAAAACCCTGCCGCCTTGTCGGTCAGCAGGGTTGCAGTTTCGAAAGAATGGTTAGTCAGTTAACAAATCATCGGACAGCAACCCTGCGCGGGCGGGAGATGGGCTTTAACGCCATGGCGCGTGAATCGCACCCGCGTTCCCCACGTCGAAAAGCCGTTCGCGCCCATATAGGACGGTGCAGCGGCATGATTGACGTTGGGGGTTTGGATCTTCATGGAAGATTTGCTTTCAGTCTGGCACGGTGCAGCAATGGCCTGAAATGTCAATTCTCCAATTGAAGGATCCGAGGAGAACAGTGCATGTACCGGGCCGCTTGCATCCATGGGGAGCGTCATATTAAACTGCGACTCGATGGATTCAGATCACGTCGCATTGCTCTTGCGGATCGAGGCATTCGCGTTGGATGACCCCAATTCGGCGCTCACTTTTTCGGATCGCCTAGCTCGAGAAAATAACTGGTCCCGCACCTTCGCACGGCGAGTGGTCGGGGAGTACAAACGCTTCGTCTTTCTCGCCATGACAGCCGGGCATCCGGTGACTCCCTCGGGGGAAGTCGACCAGGCCTGGCATCTCCATCTCTGTTATACGGAGAGTTACTGGCAGCGTTTCTGCAAGGAAGTGCTCGGGCGGCCTTTGCACCATGGCCCGACCAAGGGCGGGCGGACAGAGCATGTGAAGCATGTGGATTGGTACGAGCGTACGCTTGCCAGTTATCAGCGCCTTTTTGGCAAAGAGCCGCCCGTGGACATCTGGCCGCCCGTTGCAGAACGTTTTCGTGGGGCCACCGAAGTCGTACGGATAGATCGGCGTACGCATTGGGTCATTCCAAAACCGCCATGCTGGCCATGGCTAAAGATGGCGGCTGGCGCACTCGCCGCCGCTTGCCTGGTGACTGGCTGCGAAGAGGCGTTTTCCGGACGGATTCCGATCTTCGACCTGCGTGGGCCGGAGTTTTTGACCTTCTATGTCGTTTTCGTGCCGGCCGTCCTGGCGGGAGCAGCTTTTCTCCGATGGTATTTGCGAGGCCCACGCCACGCGATCGGGGTCTCTGATTTGCCGAAGGATCCCTATACCATCGCCTGCCTCGCAGGCGGTGCAGCAGCCGCAGTCACAACGGCTTGCGTCAGCCTCGCGCAACGTGGGCTGATCAGTGCGCGGCGCGGGGGCAAGATTACGCTGGCGCCTCCGCCGATCGTGGAACCGCCAGATCTCCACCCACTCGAACGCACCATTTTCAAAGGGACGGGATATGGCCTGGAACCGTTTCAAACGACGCGCTTCCGCGCGAAAAAGGCCACCGACGAAATTGAGGAGAAACTGCAGGAAAGCGGCCTTTACCTCACGCCGCGCATGCGGTTGGCGGCAAACAGCCAGGCGTTGTTACTGGCGTTGGTCGCCCCCGCCGTCGGGATCATCAAGATCTTCGTGGGTGTCGCGCGAAACAAACCGGTGGGGTTCCTGGTCGCGCTTACTTTGCTCACCTGCATCGCGGTGTTCCTGCTGTTCCGCAAAAGGCCGCTCCGCACGCGGCTTGGGGATGCGGCGCTCAAACTCTTGAAAAAGGAGAACGCCGGAATGGCCAATCCCTCCTACTTTGCTCAGACGCCTCCGTTGCTTCCCAATGACCTCGCCTTTGCCGTGGGACTCTTTGGAATTCAAGTCCTGTTGCCAACCGCGGGATACAACGAATTTGCCCATCTCTTCGGACCAGAACCGTTCACCTACAGCTACAGCGGCACACCCGGCAATGGCAGCGGAGGCAACTCTTCCAGCGGATGCAGCAGTGGCGGTGGCAGTGGCTGCGGAGGAGGAGGCGGCGGTTGCGGGAGCGGTTGTGGCGGAGGCTGCGGTGGCTGTGGCGGAGGAAGTAGTTAGTAAAAGACGATCACACATCACGCGATTTGCTTTTCAAGCCGAAGGCTTGGCAGAAGGTAGCCGGTGCGTCGAAGACCACCGGATTGCTTTTGGCCGCACTCTGAAGGAGTGCCAGAAAGAAACGAATAGAGCGGCTCTGGCACCCCTTCAGGGTGCATCTTCCTTTCAACGGTTCCCGGTGGTCTTCGACGCACCGGCTACCTTCTGCCAAGCCTTCGGCTTGAAGATCCCTACCCGAACGTCACCTTCTTCAACCCCGCAGCCGAACACGCATTGAGCACATCGACAATGCGCTCGTGCCGCGTCCGGCTATCCGGACGAATGACGATTGGATCATCGCCACCGAAACTCTTAATGACGGTCAATCGATCCTTCAACTCCGGCAAACCACGATCGCCCGCCAATCCCACGACACTGTCATTCAGAGTTACCTGCCCATCCGCGGTGATGCCGATGAGCAGAGTGATTGGAAACTCCGCTGCGACGGTGGGACCAGGGAGACCAATCGACAGCTCCTTCTCCTTCATCTGCATGCCCGCAGCCGCCATGAAGAAAAGGAGCAGGACAAAAACGACGTCGACCATTGGGGCAATTTGAAAGCCCATGTCTCCGTCTTCGGATTGAATACTTCCGGCCACAGGGGGGAACGGCGGAATTTCTAAGGAACAGGCACGCCTAACTGAAGCTGAGGTTGTGAACCCCGGCGTACGAACAGGCATTCAACACGTCGACGATCCGCTCGTGGCGGGTTTCGCCGCTCGGACGAATGATCACAGGATCATTGCCGCCGTACTCCATGATGCCCTTCAGCTTTTCCTTGAGCTGCAACAGATTGCGATCGTTGGGGGCGCCAAACGCTTCGTTGTTCATCGTGACCTGCCCTTCGCGGGAGATCTCAATGACCATCGGCGTCACGGCGGGTCCGCCACTCTTCGCGTTTCCGCTCGGCAGATTGATCGTCAATTCCTTTTCGACGATCTGCGAACCAGCGCTCGCCATGAAGAAGAGCAGCAACACGAAAACGACATCGACCATCGGGGCGATTTGAAAGCCCATATCACCATCTTCTGAACCGACTGATCCGGCCATGGTATTGGATTCCTTTCTTGGTCTTTAGGGTTATTAATTGCTCGCCGCAGTTTCACCAGGAGCGGCCTTGTCCTTGTCCACCACGGAGAAGGTCACATTCGAAACGCCCGCATTCGCGGCCGCCACGAGCATCGCACGCAAGTATTCGTAGCGCACATTCTTGTCCGCACGCACGAGCACGCGCATCTCCGTGTTGCCGACGAGTTTTTTCTGCAGCACCGGCGTGATGTCCGCCGGCTGCCCAAACTTTTGCTCGTCCACTTCGACGCTTCCGACGTTGTTCAACGGATTCCAGAGGATGTTGACGATCGACTGTCCCTTGCTCGTCGATTTGGCCTTATCCTTTTGTTTTGCGTCTTTGGCGACCGGCAGCTTCACCTGATCGTTCGACTGCAGCACTTCCGTCGAGGAAATCGACATGAAGAACACGAGCAGAACGAGGAGAATATCGATCATCGGAGCGATCTGAAACTCTGGATCCTCTTCAGGCGCGGCGCGCATGGCCGCGCGCTTTTGAGCGCGAGAATGAGCTTTGGCCATGGGGAACGTGGAAAAAGTTCCGCGCGTTAGCCGGCCCAATCAAGCGTCGCACCGCAGTGCGGACACGGATTCACGCCAGGAGCAACCGAGCCGTTGCAGACGGGGCAATTTGTCGTAAGTGCCATGGACACCTTGCGGGAGCCGCCAAGCACGGCACCAGCGCCGGAGCTGAATTCTTCACCGATGCGCATGCCATCCAACTCTTCGTAAGGAATATCCTGTACGAGCTCATTCACGATATCGTCGGCATGCACCACGCAAGCCTGCGTCAGGTTGCGGAAGACGTAGTAGAAAACGAACGCCGGAATAGCGATAAAGAGACCGCTCGCCGTCGCCAGAAGCACTTCACCGATTCGAGCGGCAAGGGCACGGGGATCAGAGATACCCGATGCGCCGAGAACGGAGAAGGCCCCGATCATTCCGATAACCGTTCCGAGAAGACCGATCATCGGCGAAACGACTCCGATAACAGAGAGATACGAATTGCGAGTGCGAAGAATGGTGGCTTCGCGAAGGCCGTGTTCCGTAAGCGCTTCTTCGACTGCTTCCTTGCCGCGGCCGATCCGCGAGAGTGCGGCCTTCAGCACGTTGGCGAGATAGTTCTTGTTCGCGTTGCAGATTTCCCACGCTTCCTGGTAGTTGCCCGAAGCAACCGTCTGGCGCAGCGATTCGACCAGCGGCGGCGGGGCAAGCCTGTCCTTGCGCAGCGTCAGCAAGCCCTGAACGATGAAGGTCACCATCGTCACAGACGTACCCAAAATCGCGATCCAGATGAACATGATGAGCGCGCCACCTTCCTTAATGGTCTGGAAGATGTTTTTCTGCTGTTCCTGGTTTGTGGCCCCGCCGGCATCACCGGCATCCTGTGCATGGCCGATGGCAGCGGTAACGATCAGAACGAGCAGAAGCAGCGCGACTGGAAGATAGCGGCGTAGGTGGTGGGACTTGAGCATAGAGGGCAACGGGTGGAGCGAGGGGGACTGGATTTAGGGGACGAAGGCGGCGTGGGTTTTCCGCAAGGCGTCGGCCCTTTCTTGGGCAATAGCCGTTGCGGATGGGTCATGGTAGAACAAAGTCACGGTTCGTAAATATTCTTCTAAAGCACCCTGATAGTCTCCCTGTGCTTCCTTGATTTGCCCGAGCACAAGGAAGGCCTGTCCATACAACTGGCCGGAAGCCTGGGTCACATTTTTCTCCTGGAGCGCCTTTTGAGCAAGGGGCTCAGCCGTCTTCTTGGCTGTCTCGAAATCCTTCTTCGTCACCGCCAGGCGGGCACGCCCAAGATCGGCCATCTGCCACCAGCCGCGGTCCGGTTCATTCCCGGCGGGTTTAGGGTAGGCTTTGGCAAAGTCGTCATAGGCAGCCTGAGCCTTTGCCGCATCGCCTTGCGCAAGATAGATATCGCCCACGAGCGAAGACGCCGTTGCCGCCCAGGTCGCCGGCAGGCCCTTGTATTTGTCCGCCACCGACTTCGCCAGCCCGAGTGCTTTCGTGTAATCTTTGCTCTGGTAAGCCTGGAGGGCCGCCTTTACTTCAGCCGGCTCGGCCATGCGGATTTCAAGAATCTGTGCGAGCGGCACGCCATGTTCGCCAAAGTTGTCCTTCACCATCAGTGAAGTGCCGGTCACACCCACCACTTTCATTGGCGCCGCCACATCCGGACGCACCTTGTAGAAAACATTCGCGTCCTGTTGCGCCCATCCGCTTCTCGCTCCCAGACAGAGAGCAAATGCTAGGATGAGAAAAATGAGTTGCTGGAAATGAAGGGGGGAACGTAGCTTCATGCGCTTTTTCGCTGGCGGGCGGGAACCTAGTGACGCCTCCGTCGGAAATCAATCCCATTCCCATGGTAAATATCATTCGCCAATTCCAGAAGCCCCTGATGGTGACCATCACCATCCTGGTAATCATTTCTTTTATCGTATTGTTCAACAAGACGACCGTCGACCGGTCATACGGCGGCGGCGCTGTAGCCCTGATGTATGGGAAGCCGGTGTCAGCCAACCAGCTCCAGCGTGGCGAGAATCTGGCCCAGCTGGCGGTGGACCTCGAGGCCGGGGAATTGGGAGTCGGGCTGGTCGGTCAGCAGTTTTATTACGCAATCGTGTTCCACCAGCTCCCTTCCGAAGCGGCACGAGCATTTGCCTTTGCCGATATGGTCCTCCGCCACGAAGCGGACCGCATGGGGATTCAGGCGACGCAAAAGGAAATCGAGGAGGCCGTGCAGAAGATTCGGCCGTTCCTGACCAGCGGCGCTTTCGATTCGTCCAAGTACAATGCGTTCATCACCAACCGGCTCGGGCCGCTCGGCTTCAACGGCACCCAAATCGATGAAATCGTGGGGGATCAGATTCGCCTGCAAAAGCTCCAACAGCTCGTCGGGGGATCCTTCCAGCCCACGGCAGCTGCGGTCCGCAAGCATTACGAAGACAGCTTCCAGAAAACGGACGCTTCCGTGGTGAAGTTCAAAGTCGACGACTTGAAGGCAGGCATCCAGGTCTCCGATGACGACCTGAAGAAGCTTTTTGATTCGAAGAAGGATACGCTCAAGACCCCGGAAAAGCGCAAAGTCAAACTGGTGACGTTCGTTCTCGATGAAACCAAGCCGCCGACAGACCGGACAAAGGCGATTCAGGATGTTCAGGATCGTGCGGAAAACTTCCTCGCCGCGACTCAGGAAAAGAACGCCAACATCGATGAACTGGCCGCAAAGTTTCAGGGCACAGTGCAGGATGTCCCGGAATTCGCACAGGCCTCGGCGCCAACGGAAATTTCCAAATACCAGCAGGCCGTGGAAAAGGCATTTGCCTTGACCAAAGAAGAGCCGAATAGCGAACTCGTCGCCGCTTCGCCAAACATCGGGTACTGCTTCGTGCAGCTCACTGACATCGTTCCGGGCCGTCCGCTGACCTTCGACGAAGCAAAGGAGCAGTTGACCGAGCAGATCAAATCGGAGCGCTCGAAAGAAGCGATGGATTTGAAGGTGGCAGACGTGCAAAAGAAGATCGAGGCAGACGTGAAGGCCGGCAAGTCATTCGCCGACGCCGCCCAGGCTGCCGGAGTGAAAGCCGAGACGATTCCGCCTTTTTCGGCCAACGATCAAAGAAGGCGTGCTGATCCTGATTTCCAAGACATACTCCAGGCTGCGGAGGACATGAAAGAAGGCGATCTTTCCCAAAAGCTGATCGAAGCAAATTATGGTGGTTTTCTTCTCCACATCGACAAGCGGGAGCCGATCGATGAAGCCGATTTTGAGAAGAAGAAAGCGGAATTGACCACTGAACTCCAGCAGCAGCGCGGCTACCAGCTGTTCGCCCAATGGATGGACGCTCAGCGCAAGGAAGCGAAAATTCAGACCGCGAGCGGGAAGGACGCCGATTAAGCGCCCAACATTGCCAGTGACGATGTATGGCGTCGTCCCCAGTTCGGAAGATTTTCGGAAAGTACCCGGGGGTAACACCCCCGGTTTTCGACGCAACGCTGCGACGTTAAGAATGTCTTCGCTCACTGCAGGTCGGGACGGGGGATTGGAAAGCATCAGCCATCGAACTCACCGCTTATGACGCCTGAAGTCGAAGAACTGTTTGATGACGCCAATGGCGATCTGGCCCTGGGCGAGCTCGATGCGGCGGTGGAGAAGTATCGGCGCTGTGTGGAATTGGCGCCCGACTTCTTCGATGGATGGCATGCGCTCTCCATGGCGCTTATGAAGACCGGCCGCTATCCGGAAGCGATCGAAGCCGGTTTGAAGACCGTGGACCTGCATCCGAACGATCAATTGGCCTGGTCCAGCCTCTCGCTTTGCTATGTGCGGAACGGCCAGATTCCCGAAGCGGAAGCCGCCGGCACCAAGGCCCGCATCCTTTCCTGGGGTGGCAAGGTGAAAAAGGACTAACTACTCGTTCACCCGCAAGGGCCTGAGCGGCAGATTTCCGGCATCATCCGTCGAGCCCAGGACCGGCAGTGCCGTGCGATGACTGGAGGGAGACTCCACCGGCAAAACGTTGAAATCGAGTGTTTGATCACCGCGCGCCACGCGGACTTTCACTTCGTCATCAGCCGTGAGGAAGAACGATGCATCCAGGACATCTTCCGGTGTCGTGATGTTCGTGTTGCCCACCTTGAGCAGCACATCGCCCCGCCGGATCCCCGCATTCTCCGCGGGAGCATGTGGGAATACATCCTTGATCTCCACTTTCGAACCTTCGCGAGGTTCGGAAATAACTCCGACATCGATCCCCATCCAGCCGGGACGGATCCCACCGAAACGGACGAAATCGCGGCGCACCTTTTCCGCAGCCTCCGTGGGCAGGGCGAAGAGCGCACTCCCTTGTTCAAGGCTGCTAATCAGGATCCCCTCCACCTCACCCTTCATGTTCAAAAGTGGCGCTCCGCCCTGCCCCCGCTGAACCGGCACATTGGCCCGGATGTGCGTGGTCGCGAAATACCGGCCGAGATACTTCCGATCAAATCCGCCGACGACTCCGAAACTCGGCGTGAGGGGCAAATCCAAGGGATAACCGACCGCCACGACCGGCGTTCCGAGGGCCAGACCATGGGCCGTGGCAAGCGGGAGAAACGGAGTCCGGGCATTGACCTTCAGGATGGCAATCCCCGTTCGCACATCAGCAGCCACCCGGGTGGCTGGATATTTCAGATCGCCACGCGTCACGACGATATCGTGCGACTGTCCACCCAGCGTGTACAGCGTGTACATGAGCCCGTCGGGTTCGACGAAAAAGCCGGTCCCCGAAACCATGCCCTGATCGTCCATCGCCTCCACTTTTACCACGGCCTCCTGGGAATTCTCGAAGACCGTATTGACCTGCTGCTGGATCGCGTCCGAGAGGTTCGGAATCGGGTCCGCGGCGACACTCTTCATCGCCGGAAGCGCGCCGAGGCTCGCCACCACCACGCAAAACCATCCACCCAGACGCCGGCGCAAACGCAGCCTCCTCCCGTTGCCCCCCTGCCTTGCTTCTCTGCCATTTTCCAAATCCCGCAGACTCCGTCTCCCCAGTAGGAGGGAAGCCGGTTCACGGCTTCCCCAACGATCAAAAGCTGGTCGACGGATTATCATAAAGCACCGGCCGCGCATCGATGATATACCGTGGCGGAACCTGGGCCGGCGGCGTTTCCCGGGTCGGGAAAACGGCGGCGGGCAACTGCGGAGAAAAACTGGCTGTCGCCTGCCCGGAGGGCTGAAGCGTAAAGCGCGGTTGGGATGGAGTATTCTTCGCCAGACTGGCGGCAGGCGCGTGGAACTCGAACTTGGAAGGAACGGCGACCCCGATGGCCGCGACACCCACCACCACTACGGTCGCCATGGCGCTGGCGTAGGAAACCGGGCTCATGCTGTGCTCGCCGAAGAACGTCTGCACCCGCTCTACCGCGATCCTCCACAGTGGCCGGCGCAGCAGTTCCGCGCGTTGCCGCCGGTGAAGATCGCGAAGCAATTGATCGAAATACTCCGACGGCGGCTGTTCATACCGCTTCACCGTCCGGAGCAGGGTCTTGAGTTGTTCTTCAGTCATGGGACAGCCTCCTTTTTCAGTCTAGAAACTCGCTGAGAAAATTTTGCAATTGCCGATGCGCATAGAAAAGACGGGAGCGCACCGTGCCCTCGGAAATGCCCAGGATCTTCGAGATCTCGGCATGCGGCATGCCCTGGATGTCGAACATCGTTACCACGGCTCGGTGCTCAGGCGAAAGCTTCTGCATCGCCTCGTTCAATCGTTTTTGTAATTCACCGAGGTTCGCTTCGCGCACAGGTGTGCTCGTGGCCGTTAGCTCAATGAATTCTTTGTCGTTTTGAATCCCGGAATCCACGTCGTCGAGGCTCATGTGATGCCGCCGGCCCCGTTTCTTCAGGAAGTTGATCGACATGTTAACCGCGATGGAATGGATCCAGGTATAGAAACTGGATTGCCCGCGGAAGCCATTGATCGAGCGGTACGCTTTGGCCCAGATATCCTGCAAAAGGTCGTTCGTGTCCTCGTGGTTTGAGGTCATGTTGTACACCAGACCGTAGAGGCGCTGGCTGTATTTCCGAAAGAGATCGTCGAACGCCGAGGGATCGCCCGCTTGCGTGCGTGCGATGAGTTCATCATCCTGCTGGCGGCTAGGATCTTCGGCCATCGTTCGCGGCTTCGTAGCAGGCTTTGCGTCTGAAGGAAACGCCGTTTCCGATAGCGGAGTCTCTAAAACCGGTTTCGGCCAGGAAAAGAGGCCGTTGGAGAGAGTTTGAGCGTGCGCACTCATGAAGTAAAATCGCGGCGGTCAGAATAGCGGGACCGCAGCCGGAGCGGGAGAAATCGCATGCGCTCCTCGCCCTTCATTCGTTCCCGGAGAAAGATCGCGCCAGCGAAACAGGCGGCAGCGAGGGTCGTCACAAATAGGGTCATGTCGGATGCGATGATGGAATTCTGACACGACCGGCGGCGGAACGTTCAAAAGGGAGGGCCGGAGGTGGTGGCTCGGGCTTCTCAATCTTAATCCCAATCTCAATCTTAATCCCTCCGCACCAGTCGATTACGATTACGATTACGAGCCCCGGTGGAGTCCGAGATAACGCTTCACGGTTCTCCGATCCAGGTTGGTGCGGCGGGCGACTTCCTCCAGATTCCGCGATCGCTCGTAGAGGATGGCGCAGTATTGCCCCAGCAGGGTATCGGCATCGAGCGAACCTTCAGAGATCGCCGCGGCGAGTTGGGCGGCGCGATCGCCGGCTGCTGCCGATGAGGCCGGTGCGTAGGAGCGTTTCACGAGGATCTGCCGGATGGCTTGCTCGAGCTCACGCACGTTTCCCGGCCAGCCGTAGTCGATTCGGGAAAGCTCCTGCAATCCGGAATGAACCAAAGGCAGCAGCTCGGCGGCACCACTGCCAGCGATGCGCGTGACGATCACCTCAACCAAGGCCTTCAATTCACCTGAATCTTCGCGGAGCCGCTGCCGAAGCGGCGGGACGGTGAGAATATCCGAGCAAAGCCGGTAGTAGAAATCTTCGCGGAATCCATTTCTGCCCCGGAGATCTTCCAGCGAACGATTTGTCGCGGCGATGACCCGGCCACGAAATCGCACCGTCTCGTGGCTGCCGACGGGCGAAAAAATCCGCTCCTGCAACACCCGCAGAAGCTTGATCTGCACCGGCGTGGAAACCTCGCCCACTTCATCGAGGAAGATCGCACCGTACGGGCTGCATCGGGCAAAGACGCCCTGATGCGCTTCAACGGCGCCCGTAAAGGCTCCCTTGCGATGGCCGAAGAGTTCCGACTCGATGAGGCTTTCGGGAAACTGGGAAAGATTGATGGAGAGAAAACCGCGGGTGAAGCTTTCCGCGAACTGCTGCTTTTTTTCGTCGAATGGAATGAAGCCCGATCGCCCAACTGCGGCAGCCGCCGCTCCTTTGCCCGTGCCGGTCTCGCCAAGCAGCAGCGTCGAAAAATCTTCCATCCGATTCCACAGGCACCGCTCATAACAGCGGATGTCGTGCGTGAAGACATTTTCCCATAGGTGTCGCCGGAACTCCCGCATGCACGGGCTCGTTCCAACCAGTCCTTCGACGATGAAATAGTGAGCCCGGCGAATCTGGAAAAAGATGGCGAAAACTCGCACCGCCTCCTCGTCCTCCACTCCACGCTGGCGCAACAGCGCGAGCAGCTCTTTCGCAAACGGCACAGGCACGGGAATATCCCCACGCGCAATCTGCTCGACGATGATTTCGTCAAAGGCGGAACGGTAACGGTCATACGCGTCGTAGAGCAGAACCAGCCGCATGGTCTCGCGGACCGTGCCGCTATAGAGCCGGAGATCGGCGAGTCCTTCTGCGGCAATCTCATCGACCCGGGAGGTGCATTCCGCCTCCAGCGCCGGGTAGAGTTCGAGGAATTCGTCCCCAAATGGGTTCACGAACGCCGCCCGTGCGGCACGCTGGCAGAAATCAGGATCGAGAGGGAGAGAGGCAACACGGCGGCCCATACAGAAAACGCTATGCGGCTCGACATTCCGTGTCGATGCAGCAATCACCGCCTCCCACGCCCAGCAGCCACACAAAAACACGTAAGCTACTGATTTATAGATGTTTGTGATTGAAACAACGAGCCTGGCACGAAGCGTGTCAACGATCCGCCGTTATCACGCAATGTCATCACCGCTTTCCGGTTCCTATGAACGCTTTATTCGCTATCCCCGTCGCACTTTTGATTCTTTGCGCTCTTGGTTTTGGCCTCTGCTGTTCCTCCGGCAGTGAGGCAGGCCGGCGCTTCTGCCAAATGGCGACCATGGCCTTCCTCCTCTTTATCACGTGGTGGAGTGCCTCGGAACTCCTTGGCAACTATGACGCCTCGACGATCTTCGATCGGCTCCGGTGGAAGGCGGAATATGCCGCACTCGGTATCGGCTCGCTCTTCGGAGCAGCCCTGATTTTCGTCGACGGCGGGCGAACCCCGGCGCTTCAGGAAGCGGCCCAGAGGCCGCAAGTGCCATCCATTTCTCAACTTAGGATTTCAAATCGGCATGAATACGGTCGGCGTTTCCGCCGTCAACGAACTCGCATTGAATCCTATGAAACATCGTCTCGTCCTGTTGCTCGCAGTCTTCCTCGGCCTGTGCGGCCTTGCTCCCGAAAAGGCCAACGCGTTTGAAGTCTACGTCAACGTTCACCACCACCATCACGGCCGGTACTGGGTTCGCGGACATTGGGCCCGTCATCACCGCTACTGGATCCCCGGACACTGGGTGTACTACCACTGAGATTGACGGCTCGAAAGCAGCCAGGACCAGCGGCGGAACATCCTCCGCTGGTCACGGCGAAGTAGGTTTCGCGCCGTGTTAGAACAGCTCTCCCTGCGTCCAATCCGCCGTGGGAGTTTCTTCTCGCATCCGGCTCTTTCGGCTCTTCTTCGCCGGTTTCTTCGAACCTCGTGGCTTGCGCGGTTGATTCGCCTTTTCTGCCAGGTCCTCGATTTCGAGTGTGAGATGCGCGAGTTTCGCCCGGGCCAGCATGGTGTCATCTTCGATCTGGCGGCGGCGCTTCGCTTCGAATTTGGCGAGGCCTTTTGTATTCTTCCGGAATTCCCATCCGGGGTGCCGGCGCAAACTATTGACCCGGGAGCGAAGTCCTTTAAGCGCCGACTCAAGCTCAAACGTCATCCGCAAAAGGAACTGAATGGGTAGCGTGGCTGACCTGCCATTCAGTCCGATTTCCAGCCGTCCAGCGACGGATTCGAGCAGCTCGAGATCGCGCTTCTGATACGCATGCTGGACTTGATGCCATAGTTCCCGTTCGCGAGCGGTTTGATTCGGATTTGCATCCGGATGCAATTGCCGCACCAGGCTGCGGTACAAATCCTTGAGCCGGTCCGTTTCGCGCCGTTTTGCCGGGTCCTCTTCCTCCACCTGAGCACGAGAATGCGCGGTCGGGCCGTGGTGGTTCGGGCCATCGTGGCGACTGGTTCCGCCGGTTTCAGCGCGTCCGTGCTTTTTGTCGCGCGCGGCCTGCAACACCTCGTCCACGGGAGGCGCGCGCAAGCCCGTGAACATCTCGAAGAGCATGGCCATTTCCTGATAGTAGGCGCGGAAATCCTTCTTCGCGCGCTGTGGCATGCGATCGAATTCGTCAACATCGAAACCCGGAGGAAGATCGGAGTCGCCGAAAAGACGCGGTCCATCCGCTGTGTCGTCCTCGTCGAATTCGTTGAAGTCGTCATCTTCCGGTTCGTCTTCATTTCCATTCTCGCCCCCTTCCGGCGAATCCTTCCTGCCCATCACTCGTCTATACGCTGTGACCGGGCTGCAACCCGTCCAAAAGATTTCGTCATCGATCGCCTCCAGAAGTCTCTCCTTTTCCTCGATCGCCATTTCAATCGAACGTAGCTCGGTCAACAAAGGACCAAATGCGCGCGCTTCCCAATGGCCATAAGCCGGCAAGTCTCCGGCCTCAAACGCTTCAATCTGATCGCGCGCACGGGCTATCTCCTTCTCGATCTTGTGGTACTTCGCAAGCGCGGCGCCACGGATGGGCGCTTCATCTACGAGGATGATGGACCGATGACGGCTAATGAAAACCGCCGTGGATTTAGCGGGCTTCTTTGTCCTCGATGACGGCTTTTTTTTCACGGAAGCGTGAGTCTAACCTCGCTTCGGGAATGTGCCATCGTGCAATCCGCCAAATCCAGGAACCTGAACCGCCCTTAACTCCCAGTCGAATGCTGCTGCTGCTGCGACCCCGAGTTATAAGGACCCTTATCCAGCGGCCCATCCTTCTTCCACATCCATGCGCCTGGAACCGGAGTCGGCTTCCCCCCGTTTAAGATCTGACTTGCCGGATTCGGTGTGGCAGCCCCCGTCTTCGGTGGCTGTGGCTGTGAACCAGGATTGTCGAAATTCTTCAGCGCTTCCGTCGCTTTCTCGCCAGATTCGAACGCCAGCGCCGTGCCTTTCGAACGATCATACGCCATGCACCATTGCAGGTCGCTCTTACTTCCATCACTATCCACCTTGCTCGCTATCCCACGCACCAGCCAGGTGGAGCCGGAAACAAGCGTCGCCTGCTCCGAATTACCTTCGTCTCCCCAGGCGCGATACTCCAGGTGTTCGGGGCCTTTATAAGTCCCGGCAAAGAGCGATTTACCCTTCTTGTAGGCTTCAAAACGGTCTTTGTCGCTCTGTTCCATCCAGTATGGACGGAGTGTTTCCCGGAAGTCGGCGTTGTAATGGAAATACGCCGCGCCAGCAGCAACCAGGATAATGAGGATGAGGAGAATGCGCATACCGCCGTTGACAATAAACAGCGATCCTCGCACGCCGCCAATGAAATCGCGCGTCACGAATTCGGCACAAACGCCGCAGCCGGACGCCTCGGCAGCCGCTCCCACTCACCGTTCGTCACTCGCCGCCAACTTTTCCTCCGTCTTCTTCCTCGCGTTCGCCGGCTTTCGAGCAATGCGAACACGGCTGTGTTCCCAAGTATCTTCGAGCAAAGACAGCGGCCCTTGATCATAGGTCGAGTTGATGACCATTGCCGCCTCGATGCCGTCCGGAAAACAACAAACCGCGGAGTGGACTTCACCCGAACCGGTCTGATCCTGGAAAACCCAATCGCCCCCTTTTCCGTAACACGGTGTCTCCCAATCGAAACCGAGGGCATCGTGGAAGAGGATGCGCGTCGCTTGCTCCGACAGGATCGTCCGTGCCTGCAAACCGTGGATGAACATCGCCATCTCGTGAACGGAACCGTACCACCCGGCGCCACCCGCCCAGCGAGTGCAATCCCAGGCAAAGGGATACCCCGGCTCCTTTTCGTCGGCGTCGGTATAACCGCACATAGGCGCTTCCGATTCGCTGCGGGTTTCCATGTGCAGGATGCCCATCGGCTTCAGGACGTGCTTCTGGACATAGTGTCCGTATGAGTCGTGGGCGATTTGTTCCAGCACCACGCGCGCGATGTAATAGTTGTTATTCTGATAGTCGAAGCGCTGACCGGGCCGATGCGTGAGCGGCCGTTCGAGGAGCTCACCTAATTCCGCATGCGTCGTAACATCCGGATTCCGTGCAATCCCGCTCCGGTGCATGAGCAATTCCCGAATGGTGATCTTCTTCACCGCGGGATCGGGGTTTGGCGCAAACCGTTTCACATAGGGCCAAAAGGGGGCATCGAGCAAAAGGCGCCCGCCCTTTTCGTCCCAAAGCTTCATCATGGCCACAGCGGTAATGGTCTTGGAGATGCTGGCCAGCGGCGCTTGTTTGAAGATGGTCAAAGGCATTGCCGGTTCGAGCCGCTCCCAAGGCGCCCGGGCAAAACCGTTTTGGCCCCAGGCCACGATTTTGCCATTCTGGAGGATCTCGTAAGCATACCCGCCTGCGACAGCGCCATCGAGTTCTTCATGAATCAGGCGATTCCAAACGGTGAAATCGTGCGGCTGGGAAGGTGCAGCCGCCGGCACATCAGGACTAGGGAATAGCCACGCCGAGACGCAAATGGCGAAGGAAAGAAAGCTCGGCGGGAGGAAACGCATCAGGGGGCTTCACTTTGGCTCAGGTAGGGAGGCTTTGCTCGAAGAATTTTTCGGTGCATCAAATCCCTCGCTGCGCTTTTCTTTCCCTATGAGATCCGTCCCGCATCGTATGGACGCCGAAGCGCTCGCCACCGAACTCGGAAGCATCGCGCCAGCCGGGCATCTTGCGTCCGGTGGCCTGCTACGGGAAGTGGCGGCACGCTGGTGTGAAAAGCAGCGGTACTGGCATGGCCCGAATCATCTGCTCGATCTCACGAAAGAGATTTGCGCGGTGGTTACAGGCCAGGATCGCGATGTGTTGCTGCTCGCGGCCATCTATCATGACGCGATTTACGATCCGCGCGGCGCCGACAACGAGGAAGCAAGTGCGTTGTTACTTCGGGATCACGCGGCTGATCCTTCCTCGCCGGCGATACAGGCAGCCATGGATATCATTGTCGCAAGCCGTTGGAACTGTCTGCCGGACAGCTCCCTTGGCCGCATCTTCTTCGATCTCGATACCAGACAGCTCTCCGATGGCTGCCCGCTCGCGGAGCGGACCGCGTATGAATGGGCCATCTTTCGAGAATATCAATGGGCGCCGTTTCCGGTCTATCGCGAAAAGCGCGGCGCCTTCTTGCAGGAGTGGGCGAAGCGCTATCCGCAGCATCGCCGCGGCGTGGAGGAATGCCTCGCGCTTCTCGCCTCGCTCCAACCACGCATTGCCATTTACCCCGGCAGCTTTCACCCGTTTCACCTCGGCCATCTTTCGATTCTCCGCCATGCCGAGCGCGCTTTCGACAAAGTAATCGTCGCCGTGGGCGTCAATCGACAAAAGGCCGGCGCAACGACCACACTGGAGGAGCGCCATGCCGGTTTGCAAAAGCAGCTTCGCTATCACGAAGTGGCCGGCTTTGGCGGCTTGCTCACCGGATTTCTGGATGAACTGGATTATCCCGCGGTCGTCATTCGCGGAGTGCGGGACGGCACGGATCTCGAGGCGGAGTTGCGCTACGCTCGTTTTCTCGAGGATTTGCGGCCGGGGACCGGCGTGATCTGGATCAGTTGCGACGCGCAGTATCAGCACTTGAGCTCCAGCGCGATCCGGGAACTCGCCGCGATCGAACCTGGCGCGGAAGAACGGTACGTCCCGCAAACAAAAACGATCTACGGGCTGGTGGATCGCGAGACCCGAGGTGCGCGGGAATGATCACTCTCCCGGCCAACCATTCCGAGCGCATGGCGCGCGCCCGCCTCTCCCTGGAAGGCTTGGCGATCGGTGACGCCCTGGGCGAGATGCTGGCCGCAAACGCCGCTGCAGCCCGTACACGTGTGGAAGCCGGCTTGCATGCGGGGCCATGGTTTCATACGGATGACACGGAGATGGCACTGGGCATCTTTGAAGTCCTGGAGCGGCGCGGACGAATCGATCCGGATGAACTGGCCATCCGCTTCGCCGAACGTTTCCGGCACGATCCCGATCGCGGCTATGGATCGATGGCGCGCATCATACTGCGGGCAATCCTTGCGGGCGAAAACTGGCAACACGCCTCGGCTTCGGCTTTTAGCGGAACGGGATCGATGGGCAACGGAAGTGCCATGCGCATCCCGCCGCTCGGAGCGTACTTCGCCGACGACACCGATTCGACCATACGCGCCGAGGCGATCCTTTCCGCAATTGTCACACATTCCCATCTTGAAGGGAAAGCGGGCGCCGTCGCTGTCGCGATTGTTTCCGCAACCGCGTGGCGGCTTCGCGGCCAGCCAAAGGAAGAAGTCGCGCAGCAGATATTCCGCGCCGCATTGGAAATCACTCCCGAGGGACAGACTCGAAAAGGCATTTCCCGGGCGGCGGAGCTTTCCTTTTTGACTCCTGCACAGGTTGCCGCGCGCGTGCTGGGCAACGGCAGTGCGGTCACTGCGCCAGATACGGTGCCGTATGTCATCTGGTCTGCCGCAAAGCATCTCGATAACTATCGGGATGCCATTATCGAAACCGCCATAGGAGACGGTGACGTCGATACAAACTGCGCCATGGTCGGCGGCATCGTCGCACTCTATGTGGGTCTGGAGTCAATCCCGGGAGAATGGCGCCAGGCGCGGGAGCGCTTTGATTTCGAAAGAGAACGCTAGGTCGCTCGGCTGGTCCAGCCTGCATCTTCGTCGTGCGTGCGTGGTAGTGTCGTCTCCTGATAACAGACGCCGCTTGTTTCTCTGACGGAAAGGAAAGACCACATACAGTAGCCACGTTTCCCGCGGAATCCCTGCAGCAGGACGTAATAACCGTTGCGACTTCCACCGATGGCCATGTTTCCGCCTATGAATATGCTTGCCGTACAACAGGTATCAATCTCCCGGATCTTCAGCCGGTTTGCCCTTTGTCTTTTCCTCCTTGGTTCCCAAGGCCATGCCTCGCTCCGCGTTGAAGTCGTGGACGACACTGGGTGGGCAAACTCACCTTACCTGCTCCTCGTAGGCAAACCAGTACAAGTCACCAATCAAACTTACCCTCTCAGTGTAGATGCCGGCACCGGACAACTCGCGGTCGCAGATGCAAGCCAGGCGAAAAATAATGTCACGCCCAATCTCATCAGTGCGTTGCAACCAGCGGGATACTCTGTGACTTCGCCGTATACCGGCGAAGTCCGGCCAGTCTATTACTTCACCATCAGCTCCATTGGCTCGGGCGCATTCATGGTCTTCCAAAATAACGGAAGCGGCACTCCGCCATTCACCTATGTGAACAATGCCAATCCGAGCCCGGTCACGAGCAATTTCCGGTTCGACCAATGCGAGCTGACTTTTAACCCGATGATCCAGAGCGGAGCGAATCTCACGAGCATCGATGCCATCAGCATGCCCATGCAATTTGAGCTCTTCACCGGCACGGCTCCGAATCTCGTCCAGGTCGATCAGAGAAAATACTATCTCTCACTACAGTCCATCCTTTCGTCGTTGAACTCCATGGGCGCCGGAGCCGCGCTATATAAGCAGGGAACCGCCGCACCCGTGAGCGGCTGGACTCCGAACGACGGGATGGCCACGTTCGTTCGAGCGCTTGGGCCGGGTCAGGCGGCCTCTCCGAGTAATTTCGGCAATCCGTCGCCGTACCCCAGCTTTTCTTCGTATCTCGCCACCCTGGCATCGCTTTCGGCGAATGCCGGGTCGTTTACCGTGTCGGGAAACGCCAGCGGCAGCAGTTACTCTTACACTGGATCTGTTCAAAAGGACGGGAACGGCGGATATCAGATCGTTCTCACCGGAACCACGAATCCGCCCCCTGGCCCGAATTCGCAGGGAGTAACTCCGCCGCCAAATGCGCAGGTCACGGTCAACCTCCCCGCCGATCAGGCGGCAGTTGTGGCGGCTAACTTGGACGGGCAGAGCGTTTCCTCCATCACGGTTACTTCGGGAGGTGCCGGCTATCAGACGGTGCCAACGGTCACGATCAATGGCGGAAGCGGCAGCGGAGCAACGGCGACAGCCCAGATTTCAAACGGCGCTGTAACCGGTTTCACGATCACCGCACCAGGCTCGGGTTACACGAGCACGCCGACCGTGGCTTTGACTCCGCCGGACGGCAGCATGGATACCTTCATCTATGGAGCGGCGCTGAGCGCGCAATCATTTTCCGTGGCGGGACTTACCTCCGCGCAATTGCAGGCCGACACCAATATCGTCTATGGAGCGATTGCTCGCGACGTACTCTCAGCACTCAACTTCGGCTATGTGAACGGGCGATATGGTAATACCTCGGCGGCATGGTATGCCACCGCTCCCACGGCTTTTCCCTTTGGCCTGGGGCGTCAAAAGAACGATGGATACTACAATCCCTGGGCGGCACTGATGTACAATAGCAGCGATGCCTATGGATTCGCGTTCAGCGACCGGAGCGGACCATCGCCACTCATGACTTTGCAGGATACGCAGACCTTGCGAATCACGCTGCTGCCCGACTCGCGGCTGGATTCACCAAAGCCCACGGTTACGGCGGCCACGGATCAATCCATCGCGCTGCAATGGCCGGCGATCACGGGAGCCACGCAATATCTGGTCAGTGTGCTCGCGCCAGCCGGTATCGCTCCTGCAACCGTAACGGCACAAAACGGGGCAACGTCTTATTCCTATACCTTGACGGGCCTGAATGCGGGAACTCCCTATACCGGCACCGTGGCTGCTATCGGAACCGCGAATGGCAAGACCCTCACCAGTCCGGCGCAACCTCTCCAGGCAAGTACCACCGGCACCTTGCAAACGATCAGCGGGCCGGTGCAATTCTTCATGGCCATGTCATGGGCGCCCACCAGCAACGTCGCACTCCCTCCGAGTGTTAATTTCAACAATCAGGTCCTCACTTATGTGACGAGCGGCGCAACCCAGGGACAGTGGCTGAATAACGGATTGAACGCCACACTTTCGGGCGCGATTGGCAACAATCAATACGTGATGTCACTCTACGATGCCAATCAGAGCCTGCTCTTCTCGAATATCATCACCGCGACTTTTGCGGGGAGTTCGGCGAGTTTCACCGTGCCTTCCGCGACGCTTTACGGCAATGCGCAACCATTGACGACAAACCCGCCATCGAGTTCGTACGCCCCGATCGGAAGTCCGGGGCAGGTTCTGACGCTCAGCGTGCCATTTGATCCGATCCCGTTGAAGGCGTTTGCTCCAGTGGTATTTCCGAAATAGCGGCGTCCGTGGCGATGCGATGCCGATAAACTCCCGAGCCCGAACTGGCTGGATCAACTAACAAATGAATGGTGCCGCCATTCCAGCCCGGCAGGGCGAATGGCGCTTAAATAAGATCTTCCGCTCGATATAGGCCCGGAGGGCCGCTGGACAGTAGCTCTGGGCGACAGCCCGGAGAACCGAAGACGGGAGGGCAGCCCCGGATGGGGCGTCGGATTCCTGTGCGTTCGTAACGACAAAAGCCGCTTCTTCACAGAACATCGCCCGTGGTTTTTGCTGCGTCTAGTGCTCCGACGCCCCTCCAGGGCTGGCCGGTACCTGTACCATCTCCGGGCTTTCGCCCGGAGCTACTGTCCAACGGCCCTCCGGGCCTGAAATCAGGCAAAGCAATCGCTTATTTAAGTGCCATTCCCCCGGCATGGCTGCACCTGTGGACATGGCTCACCTCGCTCCAGTCTCGTAAGTGGTCCGACGCTGGAGAAGCTCGTTACAATTGCCGAATCAAGCAATAACGGGAAGCCGCAAGCTATTTTGTATCTCCCTCCGCCCCCTTCCATTGCAATACCGTCGTGGTCGGGTCGGTATGCACATGGATTTCAGGGCTGAATCCACACGCCGTGAGCACCTCCTCCGGAGTCACTTTGCTCTCAGGAATCTGTCCGATCACTTCATTCACACTCACGGTCCCGACTCGCTCCACGATCTCGCGGACTCTGCGTTGGAGATCTTCAGCGGAGATTTTCACGGCGCCGTTCGAAACAGCGGGTGCCGGCTCCGCTGGCGGCTCGGCGCCATGGATTGGGCCGCTTAAACGAGTCCACCACGGCGCAAGCCGCACCCGGAGAAAGCTGAGGACCTCGGCCGTCGTATAACTAATATCGCCTTGAGCGGCATCCGCGAAAAGTTCCTTGGCGGCGTATAACTCCGCCAGCTCTTCCACGCGCAGGCAGACTAACTGCAAATACTGCGCTTTCGCCGTTTCAATCTCCGCCGCATGGGCCCATTTCGGATTGGGAATCGGTTTCTGCTCCGGAGTCCGAAAGAATATCGCTTTCGCCGGCCGCGATTCTCCGCGGCACTTCATCACGGCGGCCCGGGCAATCGAGCGCCATTGCTTCCAATGGGAGCCTGCGCTGAATCCGAAATGACAAAACCGTTGCGGCGTCTCCCAACACACGGCGAAGTATTTTCCGCTCGCTGGCGTTAACGTGATGCCTTCGACGCCAGCCGCCGCTTCTTCAACAATCCATTGCAGGATATCCGGCTCGAATTGGTGCCGCTTCGGCAGCGCGAGCAGCTTTTCCCGATGCTCCCGATAGATTTCGGCAAGCGGAGCCGGCGGATATTTCGAGTCATCCCAGCGCTCCCTGCACTTTTGGAGAAATGCCCGCGCGCCGATTTCATGTCCTTCCGTTGGGAAGAGCTTGGCCAACCAGTCACCTGCCAGGAATGTCTCTTTTCGCGAAGGTTCGGTGCCGGCCGCTTCCAGCCGCAAGCGCACCAGTTCTTCGGCATGGCCTCGGTTCATGCCCTGCAAAGTCAAAGGCGGGCGGGCGATGCGCTGGCGATCGGCATCTTCCATGTGAAGAACGATGCGCTCTGTCCAGGGATCCTGGTTGGAGGTGATGAGCGTCAGATGATTTGGCATCTCATCGACCAGGCGGCCGATCACGAGGCCGAACGCCCGCGCCAGCGCCACGTGATGCCCGTAGACTTCCGTCTGATCGAAGCAGAAGACGAAGGGGCGATAGAAACTCGCGAGCTGACATAGATCGACCGCATGTGTCCGGCAGATCTGATTCGTCTCGCTTGGCTCGATTTCCGGGTTTGGACTATCCGCGGCACGAAGCTGCAAAAGCTCCAGTTCCTCCGCTTCCAGTGGCTGGGCCGTGATCCAGTCGATGCACATCCGGCGGAGCAAGGTATCGAACGGCGCGAAGGCGTAAGCATAGAGCACGCGTAACCAGGCGCCCGGCAGGGAAAGCGTGAATCCGCGCTGCGCCAGAGCTTCTTCCATGAGCGGCAGCAGCCGCGGAAAGTTCTGGCGCATCCAATCCGCCCAGTTCACTCCAGCCACACCGCGATTGAATGCGGCGAGCGGATTTTCCCGCAGGCGTTTGATCACCTCGGCGGGTTCGGCATCCAGAGCCTTCACGTCGCGGCCGGTCTCGACGAGATCGGCCACCAAATGAGCCAGTACGCCGTGAGCAAGATGGTCGAGCTGCGTGGGCTGTTCGCGATCCCACGCCCCGGAGTCCGCGCGATCCGGAAAGTGCATCTCGCGAACGATCGCCAGGATGACTGACTGGAAGACGGTCGCCGAATTCTGAAAAGGCTGGATATAAACTAGCGTCGCGCGCCCGTGCAATTCGCGAAAGAGGCGGCCGATAAGATGCGACTTGCCGTAGCCCGGTTGCTCTGAAGTCACTAGTTGGGCTTCCCCCAATTTTCGCAAATCGCGCGGCACCACCCCGGCTGCCAGCTTGTCGAATTGCTCGAAAATCACTTTCAGCGGCTTCTCGTTCAGGCCACGCACCGTCGGTTCCCGCCGGCGCGGCTCTTTGACGATCAGATCGCCAAACGGATTGATCGAAGGTTTGTTCATGCGCGGAGTCTGACTAGTAAATACCTTTCACCCTCGATTTCGATAGCTGCCGCACGCCGCTGTTCATCCGCCAGCGACCAATCGCCAAGGCTTAGTACGGCGTGTCCCCGGTCACGCCGCGAGAGAATCCACTCGTGCAGATCAGCCAGCGGAGCTTTGCTTTCCTGCCGAAGTGAGGAAATTGGAACCGCCGGAAAGCCGGTCTCACGTACGAGTTGCTGGTAAGCGTCGATGATCCGGGAGTTCAGGCTGGGACTCGATGAGGAATCAACGTCTGGCTGCGCAGGTACGGTTCCGCTGGAAGGAGTGGAAATCGCGTTTCGAAGGTTTCCGGCGTCGATGTAAGCCGCCGTCTTTTTCCACCCTAACTCGACGATATCCCGCCTTGCTTTCAACAAATCCAAGGCCTTCCCAACTAACACACGTTCTGCCGTAGGCACCGCACGCTTCAATTCTGGTTCAGAGAGGAGGAGAGGATATTTTAACGCCAGGAATTCGCACAGTTTAGTCGCGACGGATTCGGCATCGGGAATGACCGGCTTGTATTCCGCCAGATAGAACCTCGGCTTTGCCTTGTGCCGGTCAACGAAGAGGATGCCGTCCGCGTCCAATTGAGAGACCGCCTGTTCGAAAGCCACCCGCTTCGTCTCCGGCGCCTTGGCTGAAAAAAGACTAAGTACGCCTTTGCCGGCAGCCTTGGTTAGCTTGTCTAAAATCGCCGCGCGCGCTTCGGCGATACCGAATGACGCTTTCCTGGTCTTTTTTTGCTTCGCCTCAGCGCTCATGAAATTCGCCCGAAGGAACTAGTGAAGTGACACAAAATCGCGATATATTTTTGGAGCACGTCGTGAACCCATATCATTGCTAGCTTTTACTAATTTTCTCCAGAAAAAGAGTATTCCGGCGGGCACTAGCTTCGACGAGGAGCGGGATCGGGTAACTTAAGACCTTCGGGACGAAATGGCGAGATGCGCAAGCGGGCCACTCCATTCTCCTCCTGTTGCACATCGAGGATGCGAAGGAGGAGCAAGGCGAAGACAATCTTTTCTCGTTCGCGATCGTTCGGAATATCCACCGGTGTCGCGTGCATGGGCACCTTTCGCTCCCTGGCCACGCGCTCGACGAGGCGGGCGGCCAGTTCCAGTTGCCGGCGGCTGAGCCATTGCCAGGCGGAGAGATTTCCGTAAATGGCCAGTGTCGTGCGCGGAATCGCCAGCACGATATCGAGAACGATTTCCGCCACCAGACGCCGGTCGGGCGGACGCTCGGAGGCGGCAAGTACATGATCGAACCACGCCGAGAAAATAAGCGCCGCGGCGATCGCGCCAAAAACAAAGGGAAATCCTTTCGGCGCCGGAAGGTCGCCCTCATAGATCAAGGCGCGCACGAGCAGGCAGAGCAAAAGGCTCCCGAAATAGAGAAGCCCCCAAAGGAGGGTGGACGCGACAAGTGTCAGGAAGGTAAACCCCAGCACCTGCCAGTTATGCCGCGCGAAATATTTCCGCAGCGATCGAGCGAGGATTAGCGAAGTCTTGCTTAGCTGCATCGCACCACTGGAATTAAGGCCGTATCAGGGCGCAGATCGATAACCCGCTGGATCGATCTCTACCTCACCATATCCCACAGCCCGCAAGCCCGCCGAGAGCCGATCGGCCAGCACCGGATCCAGGGTTGGCATTTCCTCCGGCGCAATCTGGACTCGTGCCTTTGGCGGTCCGGCATCCGCCGCTACGTTATGCCGCACGCGGAAGACACGGAAACCGAGGCTGCGCACCCAGGCTTCGCCTTGTTCCACCATGGCCAGCGCATGGACTGTGACCGGTGTTCCATGCGGAATCCGCGAGGAAAGGCAGGGCTGGGCGGGTGCATCCGCCGTGGGCAAGCCCAGCTCCCGTGAGCGTTCGCGGATTTCTGCCTTTGTCAGACCCGCATCGCGCAACGGAGCAACAACCGAGAATTCCGCCGCTGCCTGACGGCCGGGGCGCACCTGGCGCATATCGTCCGCATTTTCTCCATAGGCCACGGCGCGAAAATGACGCTCCACGGCGAGTGACTCCAGCCTCCCGAAAAGCTCCGCTTTGCAGAAATAACAACGGTTTACCGGGTTATTCGCATAGGCCGGGTTCTCCAGCTCATTGGTGCGAACCACTTCGACCGGGACACCGATACGCTCCGCCAGGGCCAGTGCATCGGCCAGGGCCTGTCTGGGCAGGCTTGGGCTGTCCGCAATGACCCCAAGCATCCGGTCGCCGAGCACGCCGTGCGCTTCCGCCAGCAGATAGGCGCTGTCCACCCCTCCGCTGTAGGCGATCAGCAGAGGGGCATGATCCGCGAGCAAGCGGCGCAGGTTCTCGACCTTTTCGTTCATAAGTCAGGCTAGCACCGCTTCTCCGGAAACGCTTGGCAAAACAGCGGGTCAGGGCCGATCAGAGCTGAAGCCGGCGGAACAGTTCGTCCAGCGGCACGCTCAGCCCGATATAGAACTCGCCGAAATCGGCGTAGTGCGCGCTGACTTCGTCGAAGCGCATCTTATAGACGATCTCCTTGATGTAATAGGTGTCGTGAGCGAAGAGCGTGACGCCCCACTCAGAGTCATCCAGGCCGGTCGAGCCAGTGATGAGCTGGAGAATCTTTCCGTGATACTGCCGTCCGAGACGTCCGTGGCCGGCCATGAGGCGCTTGCGATCCTCGAAGGGCATGGCGAACCAGTTCTGCTCGGGTGCCCGGCGCTTGTTCATCGGGTAGAAGCAGAAGATCTCCCACACCGGGAGCAACGGATAGAGCTTGTCTTTGCGATACTTGGCCATGCGCGCCTTGAATTCGGCCATCTTCGTTTCGAAGTCCGGCGTACCGGGCTGCAAGCCCTGCTCGGTCTGGAGCGTCTGGCTCCATTCTTCATCGCTCGTGATGTATTCGCTCTCTTCCGTAAGGGAGAGGAACGAATAGACTGGCGTCAGGACATCCGGCCCGAGCGAAAGCGTGAGGCGCTTTTCAAAAGCATTCGCCGTATGGAGATCGGGCGTGAGCAGCATGAAACCGATGTCCGCCTTGGGCGAAACCATGGAGAAAATGAGGAGCTGGGTATCAGCGGTGGCCCGGATCTCCTGCACCAATTCGGTGAGGTTCGTCTTGGCGGTGATCCGCTCCTCGGGGCTGAGCATGGACCATTGGCCGTGCTCGACCTTGTAAAAGAGATGAAGCACATGCCAGCCTTCCACCGGCACGACTGGAGCGTTGGCGTTTCGATCGGTCATAGGAACACGCAACATTGCGGCGGGGAAAATGCGGGTCAATCCCTGTCTTCCGTTATCGCCATCCGGCCACGTGAATTCCGGGAAAAGTCTGCGCCCTAAAAAAAGCGTTGCATTGCGGCGTAGCACTCCTATCTTGCCGCCCTTTCCAAGCAAAATGGCTGAAGTAGCAAACCGTTATCAAGAAAACGTCCAGGGCAAGTTCTACGTGGACGATCAGTGCATCGACTGCGATCTCTGCCGTGAGACCGCCCCCGCCAATTTCACCCGCAACGACGACGGCGGCCACAGCTACGTGTATAAACAGCCGGAATCTCCGGAGGAAGAAGCGCTCTGTAAAGAAGCGATGGAAGGCTGCCCGGTCGAAGCGATCGGTAGCGACGGCGAAGGCGCTTAATTTTTCCAGCCAACCAATTTTAGAAAGCCCTGGCCGATCATCGGCGAGGGCTTTTTTATTTTTCGGGCGGCAGTGACGAAAGCGCGGCGCGTTCTTTTTTGGGTGGCCGGGTAGGAAATGTGCCGGTGCGGCGGGCGGTTCGCTCCCGATTCAATTTGGTAATTTGGTCAAATTTGGTAATTTGGCCGAAATCCTCCGGCGCCGCTTTTCGAGGGCGTCTTTTCCCGTGTATTCAACCTCCTGCGGATGTCCGGGCGGTTTGATTTCGAACTAAATTACTAAATTTTACTAAATTACTAATAAATTGGGAGACCGACCACATCAGGGAGACTTGGGGCACAGCGGGCAAGGCGATTTGGCGAATTTGTTGATCCCGAATTCCTCCGAAATCTTTGCGTCCCTTCGCGCTCTTTGCGGCCTTTGCGTTAACCTCCAGCCGCTTCACCGCGCAAGAACGCGATGAAGTCCCAGCGTCTTCGTGCGATCGTCCTGGCCGAATGGCGTGGGATGCCTGAAACCCCATTTGTTCGCGATAGCGCGAAGCCAGTTGCGGAGACGGTCGGGAAAGTCATGGCCCAGTTTGGGTTGAAAGATCGTTTGCGCGAGGATGAGGTTTTACGAGCGTGGAAGGAAATCGTGGGCGACTTCGTGGCGAACCATTCCGCTCCGCAACAGTTGAAAGCAGGCATTCTCACGGTGCGGGTGCTCCAGCCTACCGTCCACTATGAGTTGGATCGCGTATGGAAGCGGGAGATTCTCGACAAGCTCAAGCGACGATTTGGCGCAAGCACAGTGAAGGAAATCCGGTTTCGGATTGGGTGAGCAGGCGACCGGGATGAAGCGCTATTTATCATTCCTGGAGAGAGGCTTATGTGGACGTTTGGGCTTCGATTAAGATTAAGATCAGGCTTACGTTGAAGAGGCCGGCCCGCGGAACCTGCCTACCTACCCGCCCTAAGGGAGAAAGCCGTTGGCGGATTGAGCCTTTTGCTGCAACATTTCTGGCCCTGCCCATCGCGCCTTCGGGATAAACCCGTTTTTCATGAATCGAGCCCTGCGTCCTGTCCTGTTCACCACCGCCGCCGCCCTCCTCGCAAGCGGTTGCAACCGCAATGATGTACACGTCTCTCTCCAGCCGAAAGAGGCATCGCCGGAGCAAGTCACAGCAGCAGCGGAATCCTCGGAACCTCCGCACTCTTCGGAGCGTCCGCACCCGCATCTGACCTGGACCTTGCCACCAGGCTGGACGGAAGGCAGCACGGGCCAAATGAGCGTGGCGAGCTTTGACATCAAGACCGATGCGGGCCAGGCGACGGTGAACATCACTCCGCTGCCGAATCTGGCCGGAAAAGAAGCGCTAATCGTGAATATGTGGCGTCAGCAGGTTGGCGCCGAGCCTTTGGATCCGGCGGAAGCCACGAAAGGCCTCACGGAAGTGCCGATCGCCGATGGCAAGGGACAGCTTTTCGAAATCGAAGGGACGAGCGAGGGCAAGCCGTTGCGGATCATTACGGCCATGGCGCACGCGGCAGACGCCAGCTGGTTCTACAAGCTCTCGGGCGACCCGGTGGTGGTCGAGGCACAGAAGCCGGCTTTCCTTGAATTTCTCAAATCCGTGCGGATGCAGCAGGGCGCCGCCGGTTCCACCACTCCTTCAGGCCCGGCCGTCAATCGCTCCTGATCTTTCCCACCCGCTGACATGAATAGCCGCACTCTCTGGAAATTCTTTACCTCGCTCCGCCTGACGGTGGTCTGCCTGGCCATCGGCATCCTGCTCGTCTTCCTCGGTACGCTCGCCCAGGTGGATGAAGGACTGTATCAGGCGCAGGCCCGCTGGTTTCGCGGCTTCTTCGTCTGGTGGGGACCGCAAGGCACCTCGCTGAAGATCCCGATTCTGCCCGGCGGATACACGGTCGGCATCGTGCTGCTGATCAATCTCGTCGCGTCGCATATCAAGCGTTTCGCCTGGAGCCCGCGGAAGGTCGGAATCCATCTCACGCATTTCGGAATCGTTCTGCTTCTCGTCGGGCAACTCGCGACCGACATGCTTTCGCGTGAAAGCCTTATCAGCCTGCGCGAAGGGCAGACGACCAATTTCTCCGAGGATCACCGCAAGACGGAATTGACCTTCGGTATCGACGCCGGCAACGGCCAGGACCGCGTAATCTCCTTCTCCGAAAAGCTGGTTTCGAAGCGGCAGGAGATCCGGGATGACCATCTGCCCTTTGTCATCCGGGTGAAGAACTACGATGTGAACGCCGAAGTTCTGTCGCACGCGCGTATCCTCGAGACGGCCGGCCGTTTGAGCACGGCCCTCGCCACGGTGCAGGGCGAATTCGCTTCGCCGGAAGGCCTCCCGGCACAGGCGGAACGCGCCCAGGAAACCGAAGGCCGCGCCCAGGTCTGGCGTGAAGCACTCAAGGCTGTGGGTGAAAAGGAGACGAACGATCTCGTGGGCGCGGCGAAGCGGATTGCCGCGCAACCGGCACTCGCCACCAAACTTTGCACCGAATTGAAGAACCGCTTTCAGGAGCAGATGATCGGACGCTTCAAAATGCAGGGCGGCGAGATGCGGTATGCGGCGGAGCGGCTCGGAAAACACGAGCAGGTCACTGCGGAATCGCTAACTCCCGCGACTAACACTGGCGCCGGAAAGACTGTCCTGCTGATCCCACAGCCCGAAGTAAAGACCATGGACGAGCGGAATATGCCGGCTGCGATCATCGAGCTGGTGAAGAATGGGAATAGCCTTGGCCAATGGATCGTGTGGCCATTCCTCGAACCGCAGGATATCAAGGTCGGCGATCAGGTGTACCACGTGGCCCTTCGTTTCGAACGCTATTACCATCCTTTCTCAATCAGCCTGCTGAAGACGACCCACGAGGTTTATCAAGGCACCGATATTCCCAAGAATTTCCAGAGCCGGGTGCGCGTGGACAATCCCGAGACAGGAGAACACCGCGAGGTGGATATCTACATGAATAACCCGCTGCGCTATGCGGGACTTACTTTTTACCAATACCAGATGGGCCAGGCCGAAGCGGGCAGTAACATCGGGACGAGCACGCTGCAGGTCGTGCGGAACCCCGGCTGGCTGACGCCTTATTTCGGCTGCATTATTGTCGCCCTGGGAATGGTCTATCAGTTCCTCTTCCACCTTGTCGCATTCATCAACAAACGAAAGGCGCCGCCCGCTAATAACGAGCCGAAGGTGAACAAGGAATCAAAATCTCCACGTCTCGAACCCGCCGTCGCCTCCAGCAAACACTAGCCGTTCAACTTATCCATCCTATGAAAAAGTGGCTGCCTTTTATCCTGCCGGGGATTATCGCCCTTTGGGTGCTAGGTTCATTAGCTCCGAAACATGACGCCGCGGGCACGTTCGCAGCTCGCGAATTTGGCGAACTTCCTATTCTCGCCGGAGGCCGGATTCAGCCGATCGATTCGCTGGCGCGCAATTCCCTCCTGCAGCTTCGTGAAAAGCAAAGCGCGAATACCGCACCGTGGGAGAGCAATCCCCAGATTCTCTCCGCTTCGGAATGGCTCATGGAAATGCTGATGAAGCCGGAGACGGCCGATACGCGTCCCGTGTTTCGGATCGATAATCCCGATGTCAAAGGCTTGCTTGGACTACCGATGGAGGCCGACAAGGAAAAGAAGACGGATGGCAAGCACTACTCGTGGAATCAGATCAAACCGAAGCTCGAAGAGTTGCAGGGCGAAGCGAAACGCATTGGCGGCATTGATGAAAAGAAGCGCACCGTCTTCGATCGCGCAGTCATGCATCTGTGGAATGGCGTCGGGATTTACATGCGGCTGCAGAACATGCTGGAACCGCAGAACGCCCACGACTGGCCTGCGGAACTAAATGCTTTTCTGAATAACATTGTGCCCGGCGTCGCGGCGGCACGCGCGCAAAAGGCGGGCAAGGAATTTGACCAGGTCGTGCTCGACCGATTGCTCACCGATGCGGAGCGCTTCAACGCCATGAGCGAGCTGGATCCGCCCATGCTCATTCCGCCGGCCCATCCCGAGATTTCGCGCGATAAATGGCAGCGTTCGGGCGACGCGCTGATGGACACAGCCAAGGGCGATCAACTTCCGTTCGCCGTCACCTCTTACGCCCGGATGGCCGGTGCATACCGCACGGGCAATGTCGCCGAATTCAATCAGGCCGTCGCCGATTATCGCACCGCACTCTCAGAGGAATTCAGCAAAGAACTTAGCAAAGCGAACCACGAAGCATCGTTTAACGAATACGCGCCTTTTTATAAGGCGATGTATCCGTATGTCCTGGCCGCGATTCTGGTCCTCTTTTTCTGGCTCGCGCCGAACACGTTCGAATGGGCGCGGCGTGCGGCGGTGTGGCTGGTCGTGGTCGGCCTCGCAGTACACGCGAGCGGCTTGTGTTTCCGCATGGCTCTGGAAGGCCGCCCGCCGGTGACGAATCTTTATTCCTCGGCGATCTTCATTGGCTTCGGCGCCGTCGTGCTCGGCCTGGTCCTCGAAGCTTTCTGGAAAAATGGCATCGGCCTGGTGATCTCATCCGCACTCGGTTTTGTGAGCCTCATCATCGCGCATCATCTGAGCCTGAGCGGCGATACGATGGAAATGATGCGCGCCGTACTGGATACAAACTTCTGGCTCGCGACCCATGTCGTCGTGGTCACGCTCGGGTACGCATCTACTTTCGTCGCGGGCTTCCTTGCGGTTCAGTATATCATCCTGGGTGTTTTCACACCGAATCTGAATCGTGCAATGAAAGCAGGCACTCCGAGTATGGGAGCGGCTGCAGTGGGAGCAATCGCCGGCGGATTTGTCGGCGGCGCGATGGGTGCGGTTTCAGGTGCTTCAGTAGCTGGGAAGTTGGTTCGACGCAAAACAGATGGTCAGCCAATTGGAAAAACGATTCCGAAGATGATCTACGGCATCGTCTGCTTCGCGACGCTCTTTTCCTTTGTCGGCACGGTGCTCGGCGGCATCTGGGCCGATCAATCCTGGGGCCGCTTCTGGGGCTGGGATCCAAAGGAAAATGGCGCCCTCATCATCGTGCTCTGGAATGCGCTCATCCTGCACGCACGCTGGGGCGGCATGGTGCGCGACCGCGGGCTCGCTTGCCTCGCCATCGGCGGAAATATCGTGACGAGCTGGTCGTGGTTTGGGGTGAACATGCTCGGCATCGGGCTGCACTCCTACGGATTTACTGCCTCCGAATTCCTCTGGCTGCTCGGCTTCGTCATTAGCCAGCTCGTGCTCATCGGCATCGGGCTGTTGCCTCTCAGCTGGTGGCGCAGTTTCCGCGAAGAGCAGACGCCGGAGATCGGTGACGCGGCACCAGCTGCGGCTTGATTTCGAGCCGGCGGCGCCCGAAGGAGACGCCCCATAGTGAAAGCGACGTCCCGCCGCTTGTGTTCGTCGTTTTCAAGTTCAGCGCAGATTCCGTAACCCACATCGACAAGCGGCGGGACGCCGCTTCCACTATGACCGCGCGCCACAATACGGCGCGCAACTTGGTATTCCGCTTCAGCTTCGGCCCACCCGCCGAAATTCAGCGAAAAATTTTGGAGACATCCGACTTCATTCGACCGCTGCGATTCTTTCGGATAACCTGCCGATCCGAATAATTCCATGAACGACACGATACCCAACGAACGCTCGCTCCAATCGCTGACATTCGATGTCTCCAGCGAGCCCATTCCGTCCGATCCAGCGGCCAATCCGTTCCGCCTTGTCGTCGATCCCGTGATGCGCGTGCGCCTGCGCCGTGCCCTTTTCGATCTGATTGAAAGCCACGACCAGGAACTCGCCCGCTATGTGGCGGACGGAGCGCTCGCTCTCGACTCCTACAAGGAGTATATTGAACTTTTCGCTCGCAGCCTTCGGGATACGATGAGCACCCGTGAAGGGGTGGCTTACATGCTCGAAGCCTGTGGGTTTCAAGTCGAGAAAGACACGATCAATCTGAACCCGGAGACCCGCTGGCGGGTGACCCGGAATTCTTAATCCCGAACCAGTTCACCATGAACGATAACGGCCCAATCGCGCTCACGCGTGATGTCGAAGCAATCCAGATTCCAAGCGGGGATCCCACGCAGCTTCCCGCTGGAACGATGGTGGGCATTACCCAGGCTTTAGGGGGCAGCTATACGATCCATGTCATGGATCGCGGCGGCCTCTTCCGCATCAAGACGCAGGACGCCGATGCGCTCGGGAAAGAAGTCACCGAACATCGCGTCGTCGAAGGCCCATACGAGGAAGAGAAGGTATGGGACCAACTGCGTAACTGTTACGATCCGGAGATCCCGGTGAATATCGTGGATCTCGGGCTCGTTTACAGCGTTGACTCGGACGATGATGCGGGCGGCAAAGGCAAACGCGTGAGCGTGAAGATGACACTCACCGCTCCAGGTTGCGGCATGGGCCCTTCACTGGCAGCCGACGCCGAACAACGCCTCCTCACCGTACCTGGAGTTGCGAGCGCATATGTGGAGCTGGTTTGGGACCCGCCGTGGTCGCCTGAGCGCATTTCCACCGCGGGACGCGAAAAGCTGGGGATGATGTAATATCTTCAAACCCGTGAGTGCGAACGACATTCTCGCTGAATTGCCGAAGCTCAACGCCACGGAGCTTCGGCTGGTGCACGAAAGGGTTCTCGAGCTCGAAGCGCATCGCGAAATCGAGCCTTCCGGCGAACTCGATATCGCGATCGCCCAGGGCTTGCGCTCTTTGGAGAAAGAATCCCTGCGTCCTCTCGACGGTGTGGAGCACTCACCGGGTGGCTGGCAAATCGTTCTCACCGCGGAAGCGGAACGCGATCTCGCGGACTTGGCAAATGCGATCGGGCACGATTCCACCACTTCAGAGAATCCCGCCACCATCCTCGCCGCCCGCGCGGAATCGTTGCGAGACTCGCCCTGGGCCGGCATTCGCGTACGCGGCTGGCAGGACGTGCGAACCTTTCATCGCCAAAGCTACGACATCGTGTACCGCTGCGACGAAGAAGCCAGGAGTATCAAGGTACTTCGGTTCTGGCATTCGGGGACGTAAGTCGTAACACGGATAGGTTCTCCGTTTGGTGAATTAATTTGGAAAGGTTTGAGGATTCCGCTCCCATTCGACGCGCTGCGTAGCGAAGAGCGGTTCGTTTTTCCCAAATTACCAAATTTTACCAAATTACTAAATTGCCTTCGGCACCAACCAAGAGGAGTCACGAGGTACACAAACTGGTGAAGACCGGCCTCTCTTCCTCTTTCCTCCGCGATCTCCGCAGCTCCGCGTGAGACTGATTTCCGCATGATCTCCACCGCATTCGTTCTCGGCGCCGGTCTCGGCACACGCCTCAGGCCACTTACTGAATACCGGCCCAAACCGCTCATCCCGGTTTGCAACCGGCCGCTGATCGCTTACGCGTTTGATCATCTGCTCGATCACGGTGTGCAGCGATTTGTGGTCAATACCCATTGGCGCGCGGAGGCGTATGGACGGGAATTTCCGACGGGTAGTTATCGCCGGGCGCCCATTGCCCTGCGGCATGAAGCGCCGGAAGTGCTCGAAACGGCCGGTGGCATCAAGAACGTGGAAGACTTGCTCGGGAATGAACCATTCATTGTCTACAACGGCGATGTGCTCTGCGATTTCTCGCTCGAACCGCTGATCGAACATCATGCGGCGAGCGGCAACGAAGTCACCCTCGCGCTCCGCTCGCACGGCGGCCCGCTGCAGGTCGCCATGGATGACGCGACCGGCCGCGTCACCGATCTGCGCCAGACGCTCTCGCCCGAAAGCGAATCGCGCTTTCTCTTCACCGGCATCTATGTCGTGAACCCGGAATTCCTCGCCCGCATTCCGGCTGCGACCAAAATCAGTGTTGTCCCACTCTTTTTGGACATGATCCGCAGCGGAGCCAAGCTGGGCGGGGTCATTTGCGACGACGGCAATTGGTGGGACCTCGGCTCGCGGGCACAGTACCTCGCCGTGCACCGCTTTTTCGCCGAACGCGCCGCCCTGGCGGGTGCGCCGCCCTGGATTGCCGTGGGCGCCGAAGTGGCCCGCGATGTGGAACTTACCGGTGCCACGGCCATCGGGACCAAGGCGCGAATCGGCCCGGGCACCCGATTACACGACACACTTGTCTGGCCGGGCGCGGAAATTGCGGAAGGCAGCGATCTCACCGGTTGCATCATCACTGGCGCGTCGCCCGTCAGCGGCCGTCATGCCGATGCAGACCTGTGATTCGCTCCGCCGAAAAACGTTGAGCACCAATCCTGCTTTCCTGTGCTGCGAGCCCGTCTCATCCTTTGACAAACCATCGGGGATGAGGCATCCGCATCACTTCCCGAATAGACGAGCACCGCACCATGGTCACAGACCTCATTGATCGAACACTCACGCGCTTTCCGCGATTCGCTTCCGGAGATGTCGCCGTGGAGCCTTTGGAAAAGGGCGGATCGGATCGCAAGTTTTACCGTGTGCGGGCCGGCGAAGCGTCGTTGATTCTTGCCAAATACGGCAGCCAACGGGAGGAGAATCGCCACTATGTCGCCATCGCGAGATTTCTCGTGGAGATCCATGTGCGCGTGCCAGAGATCTATTTTCACGATGAATCCGAAGGGCTCATCTGGATGGAAGACCTGGGTGATCGCGATCTCTGGAGTTATCGGAATGAGCCCTGGCCGGTGCGGCGCAGGCTTTATCACGATGCACTCGATCAGGCTCTGACACTCCACATCCGCGCGCATGCCGCGACGCCTGTCGAGCCACCGAAATTTCAGGCCGAGTTCAACGCGGAGCTTTACCGTTGGGAGCAAAACTACTTTTTGGAGAATTGCCTCGGGCGTGTTTTTGGCATCGGTGCCGAAGTTATTGATGAACGCGGAATTCGCGAACGGTTGTCGGAAATCGCCGCGAGTTTGCACCTTCATTCACGCGTTCTTGTTCACCGCGATTTTCAATCGCAAAACATCGTCATCAAGGGAGGCCGTGCTTGTTTCATCGATTTCCAGGGCATGCGTCCCGGCCTGGTGCAATACGACCTCGCCTCCCTGCTCTACGATCCGTATGTGTCGCTCTCCTCGGAAGAACGTGAGGAGCTGTTGAATTACTATCTGACGCAATGGAGCGAACGTGGCGGCGAGATCCCGGCGGATTTCGCGCAGGTGTACGATCAATGCGCGATGCAGCGGCTCATGCAGGCGCTCGGCGCTTACGGATTCCTGGGTCTGGTCAAGGAGCGGCCTCATTTTCTCGAGCATATTCCCGTGGCGCTGCGGTCTCTTCGCGCTGTCGTGGAGCGGATTCCCGGGCTCGAGTCCCTCTCCGGGCTGCTTGCTTCGCTGCCGTCGTCAGGCATGCGGATTTGACCGGAGAATATCACGAATCTGGGTAGCTAGTGAAGGATTGAGTCCGGCGCAGACTTCGCGTAACGTCGTTATTCATGACCCCGGCCTGCAGCAAAATCGTCTGGTGTTTCAGTCTCCTCTGCGTGGCCTCTGTGATCCATGCTCAGGAACTCCCGGCGAAGACCGGCAAGGACGATCTCGCGACCGACGCAAACAAGCTCATCGACGGGCTTCCCGCACTAGCCAATCCCGGGACGCTGACCAGCGATGGCGCGGTCATAACGGTGCAGCAGGCCAAGGCTCGTCTCGAACAGGCGCAGAAAAAACTTCAGCGTTGGGAAAAGCTGCTCAAACAAGGGGTGCTTTCGAAGGCCGAGGTCGAGCACTGCACGATCGAGGTGGCTGAAGATCTGGCGGGGTATGAACATGCCAACGTCCTGGAACTGCAACGCCAGCTAACGGCCTCCCAACAACGTCCTGCCGGCGCCGCTCCCGATTCGGCCCTCGTCGAAGCCGCGATGCAATCCCTGAAATCCGCGCAGGAAGCGGCAGCCAAAGCGGACGTGCAATTGCTTCAGACCAAATTGGACCTCGCGAAGATCAACCTCGAAAGGCAGCACAAACTTTACGAGATGAAGATGATCTCCCAGGCCTCGCTTCAGGAAGCCGAAGCGCAGGTGCAAAAGATCGCCGATCAAAAAGCTCTGCAGGAACAGGCGCGAGTGCAGGCGCAGACGGCGGCGGGCGGGCCAGCAATCACGCCGGCGGCAGATTCGCCGAAGCCGGATAGCCCGAAATAGCCGATCTCGGAAACGGACTTATCCCCATGGATTTGCAATCCGGCCGAAAAAGTAAGTCGTTTTTCTTTGGCTTGCTCCGATGGCGAATGCTGCCGGCTCCCGGGCCCGGCGGGTGGTTGGTACTAGGCACGTTGACCCTCGTGGCTTCCGTTCTCTTTCTCACGCGAATCTATCCGTTCCTAAGTCCGAACCGTCCGTTAACTGGCGGCGCTTTAGTGATCGGCGGCGGCGCGGATGACTCTGCCCTTCGGGCGGCCGCGACATTGCTAGGCAACGGAACCTATGAGAAACTCATCGTGATTGGTACGCCGATCAGCAAAGGACAAGTCCTGCTCCCTTATCAGTCGGACGCGGAACTGGGTGTCGATCGATTGCAGAAACTCATGGACGGAGGGGTGCCAGCCTCCCCGGTCCGAATGGAAAATGGCAAGTCAGATGGATGTTTTGCGAGCGCGAAAGCCACGCATGACTGGATGCAGGCTCACGGAGGAATTCCATCGAATATCACGGTCTTTTGCAGCCCGGCCTCTTCGCGACGCTGTCGGCTCGCCTATTCCGCCGTATTTGGCGCCTCGGTTCATATCGGCATGATCGCCGGCGCGCCGATCGATTACGATCCCCAGCGCTGGTGGATCTCCAGCGCGGGAGTCCGCGACGTCATCAATCAATGTATTGCGTACGGTTATGTACGGGTCGGATATGGACGGCCTGAACGATAGAATGCTTCAGGCTTGTGTCTCGCGCATCAAACCGCACTCTCGGCCCGCGTGAAAGTGCTCATCGATCATTCCCTGCCATTTCTGCTCGCTCACGGAGGCTTTCAAATCCAGATCGAACAGATCGCTGCGGCACTGAACAGAGCGGGCGTAACCTGTGAGTGGCTGCGTTGGTGGGATGCGACACAACGCGGCGACGTGATTCATTTCTTTGGCCGGCCGGGCCGTGGCTATATCGAGTTCGCCCATGAAAAGGGAATCAAGGTCGTCATGAACGAATTGCTCACCGGGCTCGGCTCCCGCGGATCGACCGCCCGGATGATTCAACGGCAGGTGATATCCGTGCTGCGACGCTCATCATTTTTCGACCGTTGCGGATGGCAATCATATGAACTGGCCGACGCCGTCATCGCCAATACCTCGTGGGAAGCTCACCTCATGCGCCACATGTTTTCCGCGCCGCCGGAGCGCGTCCACATCGTGCCGAATGGGGTCGAAGATGTGTTCCGCTCACACAAGGGTGGAGAAAGGGGAAAATGGTTGGTCTGTACGGCGACGATCACCCCTCGAAAGCGTGTTCTCGAACTGGCTGAGGCCGCCGTGGAAGCACGCACGCCGGTCTGGGTGATCGGAAAGCCGTATGCGGAAAAGGATCCTTACTTTCAAACGTTTCTAAAGATCTCCGCCAATCATCCGGACTTGATCCGCTACGAAGGCTCCATCCAATCGCGCGAAATCCTGGCGGATGTGTATAGCGAAGCACGCGGCTTTGTCCTGCTGAGCACGATGGAAACGATGAGTCTTTCCGCTTCGGAAGCGGGTGCATGCCGTTGTCCGATACTTCTGAGTGATCTTCCGTGGGCTCATTCGACATTTGGTGAAAACGCCCGCTATTGCCCGATAACCAACGATCGATCGGCGACGGCGAAGTACCTTCGGGAATTCTACGATCACGCTCCTGACGCACCGCAAGGGCAGGAAGCCTTGAGCTGGGAGGATGTTGGCCGGATGTTCAGGGAGATCTACGAACGCGCACTCAGCACTTCGCGGTAGATTTCCAGATGCTTCGTTGCAATGACTCGGGGGTGAAATCGCTCCCGTGCAATCCTCCGGGCAGCTTCTCCCATCGCCTGGGCGCGAGCCTGGTCATCCAGCAGCCTCCGAACGGCATCCGCCATCGTCGATTCCACAAGTGGATCGCAGAAAGTTCCGGTCATACCTTCCTCGACTAAGTCAGGCACGCCTCCCACGCGCGCCACTGCCACGGGTTTCCCGGCAGCCATCGCTTCCAGTACTACCATCGGACAATTGTCTTCCAGTGATGGCAGGATGAGGAAAGACGCACCGGCAAAAGCGCTTTTCAACGCCTCCCGGTTTGCAAATCCCTCGTGCCGGCACCAGGGCCTTTGCGCGATCAATTCTCGAAACTGGGCAACATACGGATCGCTCTCTTCGCCGGTTCCAAGAAAGACGAGCTGAAACTCGCGCTCTGTCGCGAGATGATCCAGTGCGCGGATGAGCCGGTTCTGATTCTTTCGATGGCAAATCGTACCGACACAAAGGATTCGAGGAGGGCAGATGGAAGAAGAGGATGTGACGTCGAAAAACGAAGCGTCCACCGCATTGGGAACCACCCAGGTTTTTCTTGCGCGGCCACGAACCGCCTCGCGCGTATAGTTAGTGATGCAGACGACCCCGCCGGAGCGTGGAATCGTCCAAGCCTCAAGGCGTGCCGCAAACCAGGCATATGAAAAGGGGCGCGCATGATTAATCTCCGCGACCAGCCGCATATTGCCGTGAATCGTCAAAACATTCGGATGGCCGGACCAGGCGGCGCAAATAGCGGATTCCCGCTCCGTGCCCTGCCCGTGAACGATGTCCGGTTGTAACTCGCGCAGCTTCCGGCGCACCGCGCGAATGCACCCCTGATAGCCAGTCGTCAGCCAGCCGATTTTTGGAACGATTACTCCGTGATACCGGACATTTTCCGCAAGCTGTTGCGGCGATTGCATCGGTCTCCGGATGCACGACACGACATCCACGTGGACGTCCGGGAGCATGGAAAACCCATCGAGCAGCGCTTGTGGCGCGGTCCCGAAGTAAGGAGCGGCCAGATCGTACTTATGATAGTGCTCCCGGTTATCGATGGTTAGTAATGCGATCTTCACGGTGCGGCGCAGAGATTAAATGATCAGGCTCCGGACTAACCTTATTTGCCAAGCCGGCGGGCATATTCCACGAGGAACCGGTCGGCATAGTCCTGCCAGGTATTTCCGGATGCAATGGAATACGCGGCGTCTCCCATTTTTTCGTTCAGTTCCCGATCGGTGCCGAGACGAATCATCGCCTCGGCGATCTTCTTCGGATCCCGTCCGGGAACAATCAAACCCTCGATGCCGTGCTTGAGTACTGTTGTGGTGCCTGCCTCGTGTGTCCCGATGACGGGAAGCCCACAAGCCAGAGCCTCCATTTGGACCCTGGCAAAGCCTTCTTCCTGCGACGGAAAAACGAACGCGGTACAGGATTGCAGCAGTTCCGAAAGTTCCGCGTGTGTGAGATTGGGATGATGCGTGAAAGAGCCCTCCCACTTAGGGCGCTCCATGCGAAAATCTGTCTTATAGCCGCCGACACAAATCAGCTCAGCGTCAGGCATCGCCTTTTTCACTATCTCAAAGGCACGAAACAAATATTGGAATCCCTTGCGTACACAAATTGTTCCAACGGATACAAACCGCGGCCGCTCCGGCACAGCCGGCCGCTTCTTGAAAATAGTGGTATCCACCCCAAGAACGTTCACCATGATTTTTTCCTCAGGGATGCCACTCAGGATCATGGAGTCCTTACAAAACTGAGATAGCACCACGACAAGATCCGCGCGCTCCAGTTCCCGATTCATCCGCGCAAACATCGAGCGGGGAATCGGGACTTTTTCTCCCGGGCACCAAAGATCGCACTCCCGCTGCCAGATACCGTAGTAAGTCAAAGGATTGCTATTCGGGCACTCGATGACCTTCAACGCGCCAATGCGGTCTGCTATATCAAAAGCTTCCGTGGCGTAGCCCGCGACCGCATGGACGACATCGGCTTGCGGTACCTTCTGCGCTTGCAGCCACCATCTCCAAAGAGGAAAGAAAGCATAGAAGGCCTTCTCTTCCAGAATCTGCGGAGCCAGATGATAGAATGGCTTCAAGGCAAGGTGAAACGGCCAGCACCGGCGATAGAGATGAGACGGGATCTCTGCCCGGTTTTTTTCCGAGACCCAAAGCCCGGCAAGAGCGTCGCGGACTGCAAAGGCTTTCGCCGTATTCGGCAAATACCAGGCGCCACACGTTGTCAGGAGAACTTTCATAGATTGGACGCCGAAATTACAAAGTAACTCAAAGGTGCTTTTGTGCCTCAGGGCCAAGCAAGACACCGTCGAATCGCCTCCACCCCGCGGGAGGCCGCCGGCCCATGAGCTTTCCGCGCAGCCAGCCGATGGCACTCGCGTAATTCTTCAAGTAACGGAATCTCAAATGTCGGAGCCGGTGACGCGAAAATAGCAGCAACAAGGGAAATATAGCAATCACGAGCCGCTTCAGAAAAAAGGAGGCATCGAGCTGTGCTTCCGCGGAGCCAAAGCCATAGTTATATTGCATTTTGAAGAATGCCTTTTCACTGGAGCGAACGGGCCAGCGCACGACCGCGTCGGGATTGTAGGCGAAGGCCTTTCCGATCCGGCCCAGCGCGACATTGAAGAGTGCGTCTTCCGCGGTCAGGGTGAGCCACTCAGGATAGCCTCCGACATCCGCCCAGGCACGGCGCCGAAAGGCGGCGTTTCGCGACGACATATTCGGGCATGGAGGAGTTACTCGGCGAACGCCCCCTCCGTCATGCGCGCTCTCCGGCCTCGGTTCGATTTGTTGCAGGAATTGCTGGAAGGCATTTTCATACACGAGCGAAGAGCGGCCGCCCACCATGTCCAGTTCCGGATCGTCGGCCAGCGGTTTGGTAATCTGGGCAAACCAGTCAGGCTCGGCGAAGCTTCCTCCATCGATCGTCGCCACAATATCCGCATCTGTCTCCTTGATCGCGCGGTTCCGGCCTTCCGCGATGTTGCAGTGCTGGCGGATCAAAATGACCGGGACTGCGCTTCGTGCGGCAAAAGCCTGAAGGGTCTCCCACGTGCCGTCGGTGGACTCGCCGTCAACAATGACGATTTCGTCCGGCGGCACAGTTTGCCGGGAAAGACATTCCAGCCATTGGCCGATGTTGCCAGCTTCGTTGAAAAGCGTCGAAATCAGGGCGCGTTTCATACGAAGTCCGGGACGAGGCTTCTCGGATACATCGCCTCAGCGGCCAGGCCGCTCACGCGACGTTGACGACACTGGCCTGACCGCTCTGTCGGGCGCGGACCATCTCGTCGTAGATCCAACGATATGTGATCTCCATACCGTCACGCAGGCGGGTGGATGGCTCCCAGCCAAACACCTTTTGGATAAGCGTATTGTCGCTATTCCGTCCGTTCACGCCTTTGGGCGCGTCCAGTTTATAGCGGCGCTCGAGTTGGATCCCGGCGATGTCCTCGACGACGGAAACGAGTTGATTGATGGAAACCAGCTCGCTCGAGCCAAGATTGATCGGCTCGACGAAATCGCTGTTCAGCAGCATCTGCGTTCCGTACACGCAATCGTCGATATATTGGAAGGACCGGGTCTGGTCTCCCGTGCCCCAGATCTCGATCTCGTGCTTTCCGCTGAACTGGGCATCGATCACTTTGCGGCAGATGGCGGCCGGCGCTTTTTCCCGTCCCCCATCATATGTGCCATAAGGTCCGTAAACATTGTGGTAGCGCGCCACGCGAGTCGCGATGCCGAAATCTTCACGGAAATGTCGGCACATGCGTTCGGAGAAAAGCTTCTCCCAGCCATAGCCATCTTCCGGCATGCCGGGATAGGCGTCTTCCTCCTTAAGTGCCGTCACATTGGGATCGCGCTGCTTATCCGCGTTGTAAACGCATGCGCTGGAAGAAAAGAAGAACCGGCTGGCGCCAAATTTCCGGGCTGCCACCAGCAGATGGGTATTGATGAGCACGCTGAGCATGCACAACGCTTTGTTCAGCTCGATGAAGCCCATGCCGCCCATATCGGCCGCAAGGTTATAAACGACATCGCATCCCTGGACGGCCTTTTCGCAGGCATCGAGGCGCGACAGGTCGAGCTGGAAATTCTCCACATCATCGAAGCGCTGATACCATTGATCGAACGGCTTTTGATCGACGGCGCGAATGCCGGTGACACCCTTACGTCGAAGGTCGGCTACGAGATGGCCGCCGATGAAACCACCGGCGCCACAGACGAGAATCTTGCTCATAAAAGAAGGGATGGGATGCGAAGGGAGTCCGGAGTTTCCCCGCTCCTTTCAATGTGTCAAGGGACCAGTGCGTTACGAAACGTCCGGCGCTTCCTTCGCCCTCAAATAGTAAATCACTCTCGTGATCCCCCGGCACGATGCCAGCCGCCCGTCTTCGCTTCCCGCTCGTGAATCGGCTGGATTCACGAGCGAATCCAAAAGCCGCCCTTAAAGGAACATTAAGGTCGGATTCTCGATGAGCCTGCGCAACTCGGCGAGGTACTGCGCGCCCACCGCACCGTCCACCACACGGTGGTCGGCGCTCAGTCCGATCGCCATCCGCTGTCCGGCGACGATCTGATCGTTCGCACCTACGACCGGCTTTTTCACGATCGCGCCGATGCTGAGAATGAGCGCCTGCGGCGGATTGATGATCGCGCTGAAGCTTTCGATCCCATAGCTTCCAAGGTTGGAAACGGTGAGTGTGCCGCCGGCGTATTCATCTGGCTTGAGCTTCTTGTTACGCGCACGCGTTGCGAGGTCCTTGACGGCGTCGCTGATTTCACGCAGCGATTTTTTCTGAACATCGCGAATCACTGGCGTCACCAAACCTTCTTCAACCGCCACGGCAACGGAAAGATGAATGGAGCCGTACTGGATGATCGAATCACCCGCGAAGCTGGCGTTCACGGCCGGCACTTTCACGGCGGCAGCCACCACTGCTTTGAGAACGAAATCATTGACCGTCAGCTTCGGGCCGCCCGCGGATTCCGACGCCTCGTTCAACTGTGCACGCAGCTTCATGAGCGGGGCCGCGTCGACTTCGATGTTCAGGTAGAAATGAGGAATCTGCGTCTTGCTCGCGAGCAACCGATCGGCAATGACGCGGCGCATTCCGGAAAGCGGAATCTGCTTGTCGCCGGCTCCTGCGGGCGTCGCTGGAACGGCGGCAGGCGCTGCCGCCACGGATGTCTTGGCCGTTGACGGTTTTGGCGCCGCAGCCTTTCCACTTTCAACGTCCCGCGCGATGATACGCCCGCCGGGGCCGGAGCCTTGCAGGCTGCTGATATCGACTCCCTTTTCTGCGGCAATTTTCCGGGCGAAGGGAGAGATTCTGACTCTCTCGCTGGAAGACGATGCAACGGGTGCGGCCTTCGCCTCGGACGCCTGCACGGATGCTGCAGGTGCAGATTGCGCCGGTTGGGCCGCGCTGGCTGCAGGAGCCGCCTGCGCTTTGGCCGCGGGAAGATCGCCATCAGCCGGCGGGTTCTCTCCCTTCCCAAGAAGCAAAGCGATCGGGGCTCCGATCGGCACCTTCTGCCCTTCACTGACCAGATATTTGTGGAGCGTGCCCTTGTCGAAGGCCTCCATCTCCATCGTGGCTTTGTCCGTTTCCACCTCGGCGACCACGTCGCCCACTTCCACTTTGTCGCCCACGTTCTTTCGCCACTTGACCAGAGTCCCCTCGGTCATGGTATCGGCGAGTTTCGGCATTTCAATGTAGGTGGCCATTGGGAAAAATAAAAAAGCTTCAGGGATGATGCGCGCGCCCGGCTTTTTCAAGAGGGCCGCGGCAAACCGGGAAATTAAAGCAACTCTTGCCGGTTTGCCTAGGATCAGTTTTCAAATCGCAGCGGAGCGCGATCGAAATAGACCACGCACGCCCGAATACGGTCCGCACAACGCCGATCTCACGGACGGCGCGGCTTCGACGACAGAGTCACCTCTCAGCAAATGCTGAGCACTTTCGCGACGATATCCGTCGGACGAGGAAGCTGGCGGGCCTCGAGCTTCGGACTGTAGATGGCCGGCGCGTCCAGCGTGCTGATCCGCAGGACCGGCGCATCGAGATCATCGAAGCAGTGTTCCTGGATCATGCTGGCGACCTGCGCATCAACGCCGCAGAAGGGTTTATTTTCTTCTATAAGCACCGCACGGTGAGTCTTGCGAACGGAGCGATAGATCGCCTCTTCATCAAGCGGCCGGATTGAACGAAGATCGAGCACCTCTGCGTCAATATCATGCTCGGCTGCGAGCAATTCGGCAGCCTTCAGCGCCGTGAGTACCGCGCGTCCGTGGGCGATGAGGGAGATATGTTTCCCTTCCTTCTTCACGTCGGCGACACCCATCGGAATGAGATATTCTTCTTCCGGCACTTCCCACTTCTCACCATAGAGAAGAGTGTTCTCCATGAACATGACCGGATCGTTGTCGCGGATCGCCGTCTTCATGAGTCCCTTGGCATCGTAGGCCGTTGCCGGGCAGACCACTTTGAGACCGGGAACATTGGCCAGCCAGTTTTCGGGCGTATGACTATGCGTCGCACCCACGTTTGTACCGCCATTCGCGGGGCCTCGGATCACAATCGGGCAATTGATCAGGCCGCCGCTCATGTAGCGGACGCAACCGGCGTTATTGATGATCTGATCGTAAGCGACGGAACAGAAGCTCCAGAACATCAGTTCGATGACGGGACGCAGCCCCAACATGGAAGCACCGACACCCATGCCGATGAATGCCGCTTCACTGATCGGCGTATCGACCACGCGCTTGTCTCCCCATTTTTTCCATAGTCCCTGGGTCACTTTGTATGCGCCATTATATTCCGCGACTTCCTCGCCAAGCAGGACAACGTTGGGATCGCGCGCAATTTCCTCATCGAGGGCCTGGCGCAACGCTTCGCGGTAAATGATTTCGGGCATGTTAGTAAGTAGCTGAAAGTGGTAGTTAGATAACGAACGGCGAAGGCCGGTTCCCGCCGCGCAGTTTGACGATCGTAACGATCGCTAGTCGTTGAAAAAGTGACGTCCCGTCCGCCCTGCCGTTGTCTGGCGGTCCACTTCAAAATAAACATCTTCCGTGATCGCGCTCTCCGCCGGAAACGGACTGTCTTCGGCGAATCGCACGCTATCCTCCACCTCCCGCGCCACCTCGGTTTCCAGCTGCTCGTATTTCTCTTCGGTCAAAATGTTTTCCGTAACGAGCTGCGCCTTCCAAAGCCGAAGCGGATCGTGGTTCTCTTTATAGCGCTCGATTTCGTCGGGGCTGCGATAGACTTTCGCATTGGCGTCCGCGACCGAATGGCCGTAGTGGCGATAGGTATCGATCTCAAGAACAGTCGGGCGTGATTGGCGATGCGCACGATCGATCGCCACCTGAGTTTGCGCGCGAATCTCATAGAGGTCCTCGCCATTCACCTGACTCCAGTCGATCGCGAAACCTTCCGCGCGTTCCGCAAGGCAGGTCCGGAAAGCACTCGAACGCTCGAGGCTTGTCCCCATCGAGTATTGATTGTTCTCGATAATATAGATGACGGGCAGATCCCACAAAGAAGCGAGGTTCAAGCTTTCATAGAAGCACCCCTGGTTCACCGCGCCATCGCCCATGAAGCACATTACCGCGCCAGTGAGTCCTTTATATTTGAGGCCATAAGCGAGGCCCAGTCCGAGCGGAGTCTGACCGCCTACGATGCCGTGACCACCCCAATAATTTTTGTCCGGTGCGAAGAAATGCATCGAACCACCTTTGCCTTTCGAACAACCAGTCGCTTTGCCGAAGAGTTCCGCCATGCACTCGTTCATGCTCATCCCGACAGCGAGGGCGTGGCCATGATCGCGATATGCGGTAATGACGTGATCATTTGGCCCCATCAGAGAGCAAGTGCCGACAGCGACGCTTTCCTGCCCAATATAGAGATGGAGAAAACCACCCATCTTTCCCGCCGTGTAATGCTTGTTCGCCGCCTGTTCGAAACGCCGGATGCGCAGCATTTCCCGAAGGAATCGGATCTTGTCCTCGGGTCGAAGAGCCTGATTGACGGAAGCGGATGCGAAATCGCGGGGTTTAACGATGGTGTCCATAATCGGCGGCATGAAAGCGGGACAATTAATAGAGTGTCGCGAACTGTGCAACTCCCAACATTTTTCGGTCACAAATTCGGCATTTTTGAGGCAATAGCGATCACATTTCAGGCACTGGCCGGGAATATGGTGACCTTTCCTCGCATGTTTTTCGCCGGAAGGTACATTGTAAATACAATTTCGGCTGTATTAGCGGCATAAATCGGAAAAGATAAAACGGTCGACATCCTCACCATAAGAGATGTTTTGCGTTTTGGCGCGGGGGTTTGCGCCGGCAAGGTGGCGAATGCGGATAAACGCACCAAAGGTTTGCGGACCGGCGGATCCCCATAGCATCGGAAGACAGAGCTGAATGGGCGAGGTTGCGGTCGCTCAGTTTACCGAGTGGGGCGAAATCAAATAGGAGACGATGGTTTGACGAAATCTTCGCTGAGCGGCGGCGCGGGAGAGCCGCAACTGAATTCAGCCGGACTCCTTCCTCGCACGTCCTTCAGTTCGGTAATTTCGGAACTCCTGGTCTCGTGGAATGGAAATGGGCTCGGATCCTGAGGCGCGGCTCGGGTAGGGACGGCCGAGGAGGAGGAAGGGACAAGCGGGGGTCGGTGGGCGGGCGAGAACGTCCTCAGCTGTCTGACCACGATGGGATGCAAGTATGACGTGGATGAATCAAAAAACCGCACACGGCGGGTCTTTGCCTAACTGACGCGTCCGAATCACGCAACGCCTCACCCGCATGTTCCGCTGGCAAAGCTTGCCAAACTATTGGTCACGTCCATTCGGTTTCCCAAGCGTTCCGAGCGGGGGTTTCCAATTTATCCACACCCAAATCCATCCCACCGTGGTCGGACAGCTGAGGACGTTCTCGCCCGCCCACCGACCCCCGCTTGTCCCTTCCTCCTCCTCGGCCGTCCCTACCCGAGCGGCGTCCTACCGGCGCAAAAAGTCTAGGTATTTGTAAATTGAGACCATCGAATTTCCACCGCCGATCCCACTGCGGCGCTGGCGAACCAACGCCCTCGGCAAGCCGCACTAGCGGTTCTATCAGCGTAAGATTCTTTTGGTTTGCAACCTTGAAAGCAGCCCCAACTAGTTGCGGGTTATCGGCGGGTCTGGTGTGCGGAGAGCGTTGCTTCGTCAGCGTTGCGGCGGGGGCAGGCGGTAGGCGGCGTGATCCCAGGAGGTCTCGTCTCGTTTCCTCTACGCCCGGGCGGCATCGTATAAGCGATTTCCAGGATCGGCCATGAAAGCCCGCGCATCGCTTCAGCGAATGCCTGAGGAAGCTGAGCGGTACCTCGGCGAATCTGAGGAGGTGCTAGATCAATATGATGGCGAATGCTTCTTGCGGAGGAGGACGGCTGCAGGGACCGGCTCTTCGGGTTCCATAGATATCGACAGACGGAAGGCCAATGAGAGAGGCAGTTGTATGTCCCCTCCAGATCGTTTCAAAAGATCCCGTTCGAATCGATTCGGGACGGTTGCCTGTATTCCTACGAAATTGCTCCACGTGGAACAATTTCCCGGACCGGAGATTCAGGAACGATCTCCCGGTCAAACATGATCACCCGATGTCGTGTTCTGTCTCGCTCCTCAGAACTCCGAGGATATCGCCCTCCATATTGCTTCCCCTCTCCCGGTTGCGCGCGAGCCTTCACCTTCGTCAATTCCGGGGGCGCCGTACTTCGCGGCGAAGGCGCATCGGGTCCATCCATTGAGGCCTCGCCGAACAGGTTCCCTCTGCGGTTGCGGACATGAGCACGTCCACCTCGGACTGAACTGAGGAAGATCAGACCACGCGACCCAAACCGAATCGCGCAGTATAACGACTCGGTTACACCCCTTCGGGCGGCCGGAGCTCCGATGACGACGACACCTTCGACTATTTACACGGCGGGAGGCGGCGAGCAGTGGGAGTGTTGACCTCCGCTGCTTTGAGAAAGAGCGGTTACCCAAGAGCGACGAATCCAACGCCAATCTTCGGCGGAGCCCATCCAGTCAGGAGGCCGTTGTCGCTCCTTCAGGTCTTCACGAAGGATGCTCAGAGCGCTTCGCTGGGAGCCACTTGGCTCGAATACCGTGTTGGCCTTTCGTCGCTGTCCGAATGGCCCACCCTTTTTGGTAAAACAACCGGGGGCGTTTCATCGGAAGCAGCGAGCATCAAGGATCCCCGCGCACAGCGGATCCGAAACGGAGGCGATCTATGCCGGACACCCTCTCATCGAGCCTGCCTCAGGTCTTAACCCCGGAACCAAAATGATGCCATGCCCTTCCAACCGATGCACCGCGCGGCGGGAGTAATGCGACTCCTCCTCCAACACTCACCCCTTCTCTTCCTCCCCGACCAGCATTGCTTCCACGGAGATTCCGGGCATCTTTGCCTCCCGGGGAACACCCAAAATGTTCCACGTGGAACACTCGGCCCATGTTTACTTACCCAAAGCAGTATGATGTCATCGTGATCGGAGCCGGCCATGCCGGCATCGAAGCCGCCACCGCCGCCGCGCGGATCGGCGCCACTACCCTGGTGTTGACCCAGAACATGGACTCGGTCGGACAGATGTCCTGTAACCCAGCAATCGGTGGCCAAGCCAAGGGGCAGATCGTCCGGGAGATCGACGCTCTCGGTGGGGTCATGGGACTGAATACCGACGCCACGAGCATTCAGTTCCGGATGCTTAACGCCCGGAAAGGGCCGAGCGTCCGCTCCCCTCGCGCTCAATGCGACAAGAAGGCGTATCAGTTCCGGGCCAAAGCGGTGCTGGAACGCCAGGTGAACCTGGACCTCAAGCAGGGCAACGCCATCCGGATCCTGACTGATCCAGATGGCGCCGCTTCCGGCGTGGAGACCAATCTTGGCGTTCGCTTCTCCGGCCGCTCCATCGTCGTCACGACGGGGACGTTCATGCGCGGACTGCTTCATGTCGGCCTGCAGAACCAGGCGGGTGGCAGAATGGGGGACGCTTACTCCACGCTCAGCGACTCGCTCCGGGAGCTCGGCTTTGAAGTCGGCCGATTCAAGACTGGCACACCGTGCCGGCTTCACGGCAAGACCATCGACTTCACCAAATGCCAGCCGCAACCGGGAGACACCCCACCCGAACTCTTCACCTACGTGCCGGAACTCCTCTCGCGGGAGCTCCACGACATCTTCAATCTGAATTACTACGTAGACGGATTGTTCCATGTGGAACAAATTCCCTGCTGGATCACCCACACGAACGAGCGAACCCATGACGCCATCCGCGCCAATTTGGACAAATCGCCTCTCTACGCGGGCCGGATCAAGGGAGTCGGACCGAGGTATTGTCCCTCGATCGAGGACAAGGTAGTCCGTTTCGCGGAGAAGTCGTCTCACCAGATCTTCCTCGAGCCCGAAGGTCGGCACACCGAGGAGTACTACGTCAACGGTGTCTCAACCAGCCTCCCGATCGAAGTCCAGTATCAGTTCATCCGCAGCATCCCTGGCCTCGAGAACGCCGAGATCATGCGTCCGGGGTACGCCGTGGAATACGACTACTGCCCGCCAACCCAACTCTTTCACACCTTGGAGACAAAGCGCGTACCGGGGCTCTACTTCGCCGGTCAGATCAATGGAACCTCAGGGTATGAGGAGGCGGCCGCACAGGGCCTCATTGCCGGAGCAAACGCTGCATTGAAGCTCGCCGGAAAAGCGTCTCTCGTCCCCACTCGAGCCGATGCTTATATTGGCGTCCTCGTCGACGACCTCGTGACGAAAGGAACCCAGGAGCCGTACCGGATGTTTACGAGCCGGGCCGAGCACCGCCTTCTTCTTCGTCACGATAACGCCGATCTTCGCCTGACGGCATTGGGACACTCCGCCGGATTGGTCGATACGATCCGATGGAACAGGACGCAGGCCAAGCTCGCTTCCCTGGCCGATGCCCGGCGCTTTTCACAAACCGAGCGGCTCGAGGGCATTCCCATCGAGCGGTGGCTGCGGCGGCCCGAGAACACCTTCGATCAGCTTCCGGAACCGGTGCTCGAACGCTACCCCGCCTCGATCTGGGAAGCAGTGGAAATCGATTTCAAATACGAAGGCTACGTCACTCGCCAAACCGCCGCGGTGGAGAAATTGCGGCTGACCGAATCCAAGAAGATTCCGAAGCATCTCGACTATTCGCGCATCAATGGTCTTCGGGCTGAAACCCGTCAAAAGCTCTCCACGGTACAACCCGAGACGTTGGGACAGGCCGCGCGTATCAGTGGCATCACGCCTGCCGATATTGCCCTCCTGGCCATTCTTCTGCAAAAGCCCGGCAAGCCCATCGAACCGTCCGTTGACTCCGAAGCCGGTTAGAAAATGCAGCGTGACTTCGCGCCCAGGTATGGATAAGCAGGCCTTGCTGCCTCAGTTATTATGACCTACTAACTCTTGTTGTTCGGCATATTAACTGCTGCTCTCAAAGATGTTACGCTGACTTATCCGTCAAGATCTAAGCTTGATTGATAATATCGCCTACTCCACCATCCTAGCCCACACCCGCGCACCCCGCCTTCTTCGCTGACTTCGAAGTCGAAACGATCTTTTAACGATTCGCTGCCGTTCTTGAGGCTCAGTTAATAAAAGCCTCGTTTCCGGATTAAAATCTTCAACAAACCATCCCTGTAAGCCAGTCATCGCTTGTTGACTTGCGAGCACCCCTTACCTATACCCGAGCCCGGCTAGTCCCCGTGTAACCACCCGATAAACTCATTATGAAAAGGACCTTGGCTAAACTGTCGCGCATTTTTCGTGCCTCGAATCAGCCGCAACCGCCCCAATCCCAAGCCGAAAAAGCCGACAAACTGCCGGTCCGCCGTCATTTGATCGTTGAAGCTTTGGAGCATCGCATCGCTCCCGCGGCTCTCTGGGTAGGTAAATCCACGAATTACACGATCACGACGGACGTCGGGCCGGCCGGCCTGAGTGCGGGAGATACTGTAACTTGGAATCCGGGTGTCGGCACATCATACGCCGGACCTGTCGCTGGATTGACCTTCGGCGTGAATGCCTTTCAGACGATTGATGACGCGGTGGCTGCCGCTAACTCGGGTGACATTCTCGAAATCTCCGCCGGTACCTTTGCGGAGACCGGTCATATCTCGAAATCCCTTACTTTGCTTGGCGCGCAATGGGGCATCCACGGTGAATCCCGCTCCGCTGCCCTCAGCTCCGAAACCATTCTCACCGGAACCGGGAATGGCGGCGTGACACCTCTCGTGATATCGGCGAACAATGTGACCGTCGATGGCTTCCTCATCGAAGGTCAGACGAACGTGAATCAGTTCGGTGGCGGTATCTATCTCCAGCCGGGAACATCTGGCTCCGTCATTCAGAACAACATTGTCCAGAACAACGTCATCGGGCTTTTCCTCGCCAATAACAGCGGCACAGCCCAGACGGTGGTTCAGCACAATCTCTTCCGGGATAACACCGTTCCCGGAGCTGGCAGCGGCACCGACATCTACGCCGACAATTTTACTGCGGGTTCCAATCTGCAGAACGTTCTCATCCAGAACAACAGCTTCACCAATACCACCTTCCAGGATAGCTCGTGGGCCATTGGTATCTCCAATGTTGGAGCGACCGCCTTCACGGACATCTCCGTTCTAAACAATCAGTTCAGCAATGCCGGCCGCGGAGCCTATTTCTATAACTCCAGCAACGTGACCTTCAGCGGTAATGCCGTCGACGGCGCGACCCATTACGCGCTCGGTATTTTCGGTCAGAACGGTACTCCGGCGAGTTCCAATTTCACGATCAGCGGAAATACGATCACGAATAGCGCGGTTGGATTCGAAGTCAGCGACGACACCAATCCCGGAACGGCTTACACCGGCACGCTCACCATTTCCGGCACGACTTTTGCCAACACGCCAGTCGGTGTTCAGAACAGCTCTACTGCGACATTGAATCTTGGCAGCACGAGCGTGGGCACCAATCTCACGGTCCAGTCCGACACGATCAATTTTACGGGCGGCGCCAACTCCGTCACCGGTTCCGGCATTATCACGCTGCTGCCCGCTACGCACAACGCTTCCATCGGTATTAATGGAGCCGCTGGAACGTTACAGATTACCAATGCGGACCTGCTCGCAATCAATACAACGGGCGCGAATGCCTTTAGCGGGATTGTCTTTGGTGACGCTTCCGGGGCGGACCCAATCCAGTACGATACGTCGTCGACCTATGTCTTCAACGTCCCGGTCACCTTTGAGTCGGCCGGAGTGGGAGGCAATATTCATATCTTCGGCAGCCAGCCGTTCCAGACCACGGGCGCCGGCTCGACGATCACGATCCACGGTTCCGGCCATACCACGACGCTCTCGACCGATATGATCACCGCCGGTGCGGCAATCAATATCAATGACAGCGTCATCCTCGCCGGGGACATTCACCTCGATACGACAAACGGCGGCGGCACGCCTGGCGGCGCCGATATCGGGATCACCGGCACGGTCGACTCCGATACCGCGACCAGCTTCCACGCACTGACGCTCACCGCCGGTACGACCGGTCATGCCAGCATCGGGGGAGCAATGGGCAGTACCAATGCCCTGGGCAACTTCACGATCGCGAGCGCGGCTCTCGCCACGCTTCCGCAAATCACCACCGGCTCGGCTGGCGCCGTCTCCATCACAGCCGCCGCCATCCAGCTTTCCGGAGATATCAATACCGGCTCCACAGCCGCGGCGGGTAACGTCTCGTTTACCGGCCCGGTCACGCTGCTCAGCGATATCCATATTAATACCGCTTCCACCACCAATGGGAGCATCGCTTTCCACGGGACGGTCGACTCCGACGCCACGGCCCGCGCTCTGACGCTGACTGCGGGAACCGGCAGCGCCACCTTTGATAACGCCGTCGGCGGCGTGGCCGCGCTCAGCTCGCTTGGCGTCACGGCTGGTTCGATTTCTGTTGGGGCGAATGTGACGACGGTCGGAACGCAGACCTTCAATGGGCCGCTCACGATCGCCGGCGCCGCGACGCTCTCCACCACGAATAGCGCCATCTCTCTGAATGGCGCCGTAACCCTCGGTGCAAACCTGACGGTCAGCTCCGGAAACGGCGCGGCCAATTTCGCGTCGACGGTGGACGGAGCTTTCGCGCTGCTGGTGAACTCCACTGGAACCACAACCTTCGGCGGCGCCATTGGCGGAACAACGGCTCTGACTAGCGTCACAACCAACGCGGGTGGCACCACCGCATTGAACGGCGGTTCCGTCACGACTACCGGCGCGCAGACATATAACGATACTGTTAGCCTTGGAGCCAACACAACACTGACTAGTACGACGTCCGGGAATGTTACATTCGCCTCCGCGGTCGACGGCGCATTCTCACTCGCCGTCAACACTTCCGGCATTACTACCTTTGGCAGCGCCGTCGGCGGAACCACGGCTCTCACCAGCATTTCTACCGACGCCAGCGGTTCGACTCATATCAATGGCGGAGCCATCGTCACCACCGGGGCTCACGCTTACAACGACGCCGTCGTTCTCGGTGCAAATACCGTTCTGACAAGCACCGGTTCCAGTAACATCACGCTCGGTTCCACAGTCGACGGCGCTTTCTCCCTGGGCGTCAATACCGCTGGCATCACCACGTTCGGCGGCGTAGTCGGCGGCATCAATGCCCTGACCGGCATCACCACCGATGCGGGCGGTTCCACCCATATCAATGGCGGGTCCGTTACCACCACCGGCACTCAGACTTACAATGACGCTGCGGTCCTCGGAGCGAACACCACATTGATCAGCACCGGGGCCGGCAATATCACGCTTGGCTCCACAGTCGATGGCGCGTTCTCACTCGCCGTCAACACCGCTGGCGTCACGACCTTTGGCGGTGCGGTTGGCGCTACGACGGCCCTGACTAGCATCACTACCGATGCGGGCGGGTCCACGCATATCAATGGCGGGTCCATCAAGACAACCGGCGCTCACACTTACAATGACGCTGTTGTTCTTGGAGCCAGCACGACGCTGACCAGCACGGGCTCCGGTAACATTACCTTCGCCGCGGCACTCGATGGCGCTTTCGCACTCGCGGTCGATACTGCCGGCGCCACGACCTTCACCGCCGCTGTCGGAGCCGTGGCCGCCCTCGCCAGTCTCACCACGGATGCGGGCGGGAGCACCAATATCAACGGAGGCTCCATCGCGACAACCGGAGCTCAGACCTATAACGACGCCGTTCTCCTTGGTGCCAATACCACTCTCAGCAGCTCAGGATCCGGCAATATTAACCTGGCTTCCACCGTGGACGGTGCGTTCTCTCTCGCCGTCAACACCGCGGGCACGACTACCTTCGGCGGCGCCGTCGGCGCTACGACAGCCCTGACCAGCCTCTCCACCAATGCCGGTGGCTCTACGAATATCAATGGTGGCGCGATCACCACCACGGGAGCTCAGACTTACAACGACGCAGTCGCCCTCGGAGCCAACACGACACTAACCAGCACAGGCTCGGGCAATGTTACTCTCGGCTCGACCGTGAATGGCGCGTTCTCACTCGCCGTCAATACCGCGGGCACCACCACCTTCGGCGGCGCAGTTGGCGCTACGACGGCCCTGACCAGCCTCTCCACTAATGCCGGTGGTTCCACGAATATCAATGGTGGCACGATCACCACCACGGGAGCTCAGACTTACAACGACGCAGTCACCCTCGGAGCCAATACGACACTCACCAGCACAGGCTCGGGTAATGTTACTCTCGGCTCGACTGTGAATGGCGCATTCAGCCTTGCCGTCAACACCGCCGGAACGACAACCTTTGGCGGCACCGTCGGCGGCTCCACCGCGTTGACGAGCGTCACCACAGACGCTGCTGGTTCCACCAATCTCAACGCTTCTGTCACCACCTCCGGTGCCCAGACTTACAACGATTCGGTCGTCCTCGGAGGGGCCTCCACGTTGCTCAGCACGGGGTCCGGAAATATTACCCTCGCTTCGACGGTCAATGGAGCATTCGGGCTGATCGTGACGTCAAACGGCAGCATCACTTTCGGCGGCGCGATGGGCGGAACAACTCCGCTCTCCGCACTCACGGTCAACGGCGGTACCGACCACCTCAATGGCGGCTCCATCATCACTTCAGGCGCGCAGACTTACAATGGGACAACTTTCCTCGGTGCAAATACCTCCCTAACCAACACGACTGGCGACATCGCCTTCACTTCCTCCCTCGACGGTGGTTTTGCGCTGACGGTCAATACATCCGGCCTCGCCACTTTTGCCGGTCCAGTTGGATCGGGCACGCCTCTCCTAAGCGTGGTGACGAATGCCGCTTCCACCCACGTCAATGGCGGATTAGTCGCCACGACCGGCCTTCAGACTTACAATAACCCGGTGGTCCTCGGCGCGAACACCACGCTATCCAGCTCCGGTTCCGGCACGATCACCCTCGCTTCGACAGTCGACGGAGCGTTCTCCCTGGCCGTCAACACCGCGGGCCTCACGATCTTCACCGGCGCGGTCGGTGGCATAACTCCGCTGACGAGCCTTTCAACCAACGCGGGCGGTTCCACAAATATCAATGGCGGCGCTGTCACCACAACCGGTGCACAAAGTTACAGTGACGCCGTCACCCTGGGCGCAAATACCATTCTGGCGAGCACGGGCTCCGGGAATATCACCCTTGGCTCGACGGTCGATGGCGCGTTCAGCCTCACAGTGAATACTGCCGGCACCACCACTTTCGGTGGCGCAGTCGGCGGGACTACCGCATTGACCAGCCTCACCACCAACGCGGGCGGCTCCACCAACATCAGCGCCGGATCCATCACCACAACCGGTGCGCAGACTTACAACGACGCGGTTACTCTCGGAGCGAACGACACCCTGACCAGCACAAGTTCGGGAAATATTGGCTTCGCTTCCACGATCAATGGTGGCTTCGGACTTACCGTGAACACGGCGGGCACGACGTCCTTTACCGGAGCAGTCGGCGGCACCACGGCTCTGGCCAGCCTCACCACGGATGCGGCCGGGTCCACCAGTCTCAATGGCGGCTCCGTCGTCACCACTGGCGCACAGACCTATAACGACGCGGTAACCCTCGGCGCAAATACCACACTGACCAGCAGCGGTTCGGGGAATATTACCTTCGCTTCGACCGTCAATGGCGCATTCGGACTTACCGCAAATACCGCGGGCACGACGACCTTCGGCGGCGCAGTTGGCGGGACCACCGCTCTAACCAGCCTCACGACAGACGCCCCCGGCTCGACGGCAATCAATGGCGGTTCCATCAACACCACCGGCGCCCAGACGTTGAATGACGCTGTGACCCTCGGCGCGAACACGACGCTGACTAGCACGGGCTCCGGTAACATTACGCTCGGTTCCACGGTCAACGGCGCTTTCTCACTGACCGCAAACACCAGCGGCGTGACGACCTTCGGAGGAATCATTGGCGGCACAACCGCTTTGACTAGTGTGACAACAGACGCGGGCGGATCCACGCACGTCAACGCGGATGTCACCACGAGCGGCGCGCAGACTTATAACGACGCCTTTGTGTTGGGAAATAACGTTCAGTTGCAAAGCACCGGCGCCGGCAACATGACGTTCGCCTCCACCATCGATGGCGCCTTTGGCTTGATCATCAAATCGACCGGGACCATCACCCTCAGCAGCGCGGTGGGTGGGACGACTCCTCTCTCCGGATTCACGATCAACGGCGGGGTAACACACCTGAACGGCGGCACAGTTACGACGACCGGTGCGCAGACTTACAGTGGCGGTGTGTTCCTTGGAGCGAATACCACGCTGACGGAAACCGGACCTGGCGACATCTCCTTCACTTCGGCCGTCGACGGCGCGTTCTCCCTCACGGTTAGCACCCCTGGAGCAGCCAATTTCGCCAGCCCAGTCGGTTCTATTACGGCTCTCACCAGCCTGGTCACGAATGCCGGCACCACGAATATCAACGGCAGCTCGATCAATACTACGGGCCTTCAGACTTATAATAACCCGGTAGTGGTCGGCGCGAATACCACTCTCTCCAGCAGCGGCTCGGGCAACATTACCTTCGCTTCGACCGTCAATGGCGCCTCTTCGTTGACCGTCAATACCACCGGCACGACAACCTTCGGCGGCGCAGTTGGCGGCACAACCGCCCTCGCCAGCCTCACTACCGATGCAGGTGGGACCACTATCATCAACGGCGGCTCGGTCACAACGAGCGGCGCACAGAGTTACGGCGATGCTGTTACCTTGGGTGCAAATACGACGTTCGCCAGCACAGGCTCTGGCAATATTACCTTCGTTTCGACGGTTAACGGCGCCTTTGCGCTGACTGCAAATACCGCCGGAGTTACAACCTTGGGCGGCGCAGTTGGAGGTACGACTGCGTTAACTAGCGTCACCACCGACGCCGCGGGATCGACCCATATCAACGGCGGCACGATCAATACTACAGGCGCTCAGACTTACAATGATGCGGTTGTTCTCGGAGCGAATACTACCCTCGCCAGCACAGGCTCCGGTAACATTGCTCTCGCTTCCACGGTCGATGGTGCGTTCGCACTGACCGTCAATACTGCCGGAGTTACAACCTTTGGTGGCGCGGTCGGCGGCACGACCGCCCTGACTAGCATCACGACCAACGCCGGGGGATCCACCGCAATCAACGGCGGCGCGATCACCACTTCGGGCGCGCAGACTTACAATGATGCGGTCACACTCGGCGCCGACGCCACGTTAACTACTTCGGGCAGCGCCATTCTTTTCAATTCAACCGTCAACGGCGCGCACTCACTTACCGCTACGGCTGGTGCCGGAAATGTCACCTTCGCTGGGGCCGTCGGCGGCGCCACCGCACTGACGGGCCTTACGGCATCCGGGAATAACATCGCCGCTGCCGCGGTGACTACGACTGGTCCAATCAGTCTCACCGCACAAAATAACGTAACCCTGAATGGTGCGGTCAATGCAGGTGCTTCGACGGTCACCATCCTCGCCAACCAGGACGGTGCGGGAACCGAGGGCTTCACGCAAAATACCGGGGCTTCGATCACCACCACGAATAATACGCCCAATGCCGTCAGCATCACCGTGAACACGGCGGGCGGCGGCACCGGTTCGATCAGCCTCGGCGCCATTGCCACCGGCTCGACTGGCGGCGCCGCAGGCGGACGCGTGACCATCAACGCCAACGCCGGATCGATCGTCGATGTTCTCACTGGTCCGGCAATCAATATTGCCTCCGGGAACGCAATACTCGTCGGCAACGGGGTCGGCACAGCAGGCACGCCGATCCAGACGCAGGTTTCCAATATCGAGGGAACCGGCGGAAATGGCGGCTTCTTCGCCAACAACACCGGCAGCCTCCAGGTCGGTGGCATCTCCGGCGTCAATGGAGTCAGCGCGACGAGCGGGAATATCTCCCTCGTCACCACCGGCGCCTTCACGGTGGCTGAGCCGGTTTCCACTGGCGCAGGCTCCGTGCAAATCTCCAGCACCGGCGGACCGCTCGCCGTCAATGCCAATGTCTCCGGCACCGCCAACATTGTGTTGTCCGGAGTCGGGGTCACGCAGTCGGCGGCTTCGACGGTTGATGCCGGGGCAAGCTTGATCACAATCAATGGCTTGGGCAGCGCGATCAACCTCCAGGGTACGCTGGCCACAACCAGCGCCAGCGCTAGTGCGATCTTCGTACGCGAAGCCTCCACCGTCGCGCTCGGCCAGGTCAACGCCGCAAACGGCACACTCGTGCTCGGCGCCGCCGGCATCGATCAGCTTACCGGAGCAGTCACGCAGAATGCGGGAACCGTCCTCAATATCGCCTCGCTCCAGGCCACCACGGGCAGCTCGATCACGCTGACGAACAATAACAACATCGACTCGATCGCCACAATCACCGCCGGCGGCAATGTCTCCGTTCGCGACGTCTCCGGAAATCTGAATGTCGGTCACGTCACGGCCTCCGGTTCCACGGTCACGCTACAGAACACCAGCGGCCAGATCGTCAACACAAGCGGCGGCACGAACATCACCGCCGCGGGTGCACTTCTCCAGGCGAATAGCGGTATTGGCTCACTTGCCACGCCGATCACCACTGCCGTCAGCAATCTCGAGGCTCAGACCACAACCGGCGGCGTCTTCGTGAACAACACGGGCGCTCTCACGATCGGCGGCGTCTCAGGGGTCAATGGTGTTTCCGCGGGCTCCGGAGATATCCGGATCACTAGCGGCGCCCTGACGATTGCGGAAAACATCGCCACCTCCGGAAATGTGACCCTCGCCTCCACCGGCGCCATCACGGAAACCACCGGCTTCATCAGCGGCAACCTCCTGACGACTTCTTCGGTCGGCGGTCAGCTCCTCAAGGGCAACGGCGTCAACCGCAACGCAGTGGCGGCCTTCACCGCGACGAACAGCGGCGCCGGCACCGCGATCCTCCTGCTCGACAACAGCCCGGCGACGCTGAACGTCGGCAACGTCACGAACCCGACCGGTGCAGTCGCACCTTCCGGATCCAACCCGTCTGGCGACAACATCCTCATCGATAACGTCGGCAACATGGACATCACCGGAACGGTGACCAGCGGCTCGAGCTCGCCGCTTGTCTTCGGCGGTCAGATCACGATCAATTCCGGCGGTCTGCTCCACCTCACCTCCTCGGGTACAGTCAGCAGCGCGCCTGGCGGCGGCGGAACACTCACGCTGAGCAGCAATGTCCAGGTCGACGGCACGGCAACGGTCGGAGCCGGCAACGTGAAACTCTCGGGTGGAGCTGGAACGCTCGTGGTGAATTCGCCGATCACGACGGCGACATCGCTTGTGCTCCAGGCCACGGATGATGTCATCATCAACGCGGTCGTCACCACCACATCGGTCACGGCCGATCTGACGGTCACGGCTGACATCGACGGCAATACCACGGGCGGCGTTGAAATAACGGCCGCCGGCCAGCTCAATGCCGGGCACAATCTGACCATCACCGGTTCGGACGTCGAAGGCACCGTCGGCACGATCGACGGCATCCGTCTCGACGGAAACGGCACGACGCCACAACTCTCCGCGATCGGCGACACGCTGCTCCAGATCAGCAATACCGCGCCTCTCGGATCCGAAATCTGGCTTGGTGGAGCAATCAGCGGCACGCAGACCGGAAGCATTACGTTCAACAGCAACGTCCATCTCTTCGGGCCTTCGGCGAGCGCCATCACTCACGGAGGCGGCAATATCCTCTTCACCGGCACGATCAATGGGAACAGCCCGCTGACGCTGAAGACCGATTTCGGCCAGATCACCTTCAACGCAGCGGTCGGCAACACGACTCCGCTCGGTGACGTGACCATTCCTTCGGCTCTGAACGTCATCGCGAATTCGAGCTTCAGTGCTTCCAGCCTCACCATCACGTCCGCCACCGGCCAGACGACGTTCAACGGCGCGGTCGATCTAACCGGTCCAAACACGAACTTCTCGGTCACCAGCAAGCAGCTCAATATCGAGAGCACGGTCAACGCTCACAGCGGCAGCATTCTCTGGAATACGGATGCCATCGATATCTCGGGCAACGTCGCTTCCACGGGCGATCTCACGATCCAGCCCAGTACGTTGAACGAATCCATCGGCATCAACGCCACCGGGACGCTCAACCTGACCACCGCCGAGATCGCCCATCTCGTGGATGGCTTCGATCTCATCACGATCGGTCACATGAATGGATCCGGTGCGATGAATATTGGCCCGGTGACGTTCACCGATCCGGTCACGCTCCGCTCTCCGAACGGCGCGGTAACTGTAACCGGCGAGATCCTCGGCAATGACAACGCCGGCATCACACTCGGCGGCAAGACCATCGCCCTGAATGTCAATTCTCCGACTCCGGCGATCGCCACGCAGTCGAATTACATCACCGTCTCCGGCGCGGTGAGCCTGCTGGCCAACACGCAGATCACCTCCAGCCTCACAGGCACCGGCGGACACATCATTCTCGCCGGCACGATCAACGGCGCCTTCGGCCTGAATGTGCAGGCCGGCACCGCGGGCGTAGTCGATGTGCTCGGCTCATCCACGCCAACGAATGCGAGCATCGGCGGTTCCGCCAAGCTCACCTCGGTCACTGTCTCGGGCGGCACGGTGAATCTCCAGCCGGACATCCTGACCAGCGGAAATCAGAGCTTCACGGGGACATCCTCGATCAACCTCCACTCTGGTGGCTTCTTCTCCACCAGCGGGGCCATCTCCTTCAGTGGTCCGACAGTGGTGTCCAACATCATCACCGTCAGCACGAAGAGCGCGGGCATTGCCTTCAACGGTACCGTCGATAACGTCAGCTCCGGCGGTCCGGGCGGACTCAATATCATGGACCCGACCGGCACGGTCACCTTCAACGGCAACGTGGGCAGCACCACTCCGCTGGCCAGCTTGAAGGTCAACTCGGCAGCGCAAGTCACCGTGAACCATGGCCTCGCCGCCACGGGCAATATCACCTTCATCTCCGATGAAACCGATCTGCTCGGCGGCGTCCACAGCGTCAGCAGCCCTGGAGCCATCACCTTCCAGACTTACTCACAGGTGCACGGCATCCATGTCGGTGGCGCCTCGAATGTTGCTGGAGCACTTACGCTCACTGCCACCGATATCGCAGCACTGGCCGATGGATTCCAGAGCATCACCATCGCCCGTGGCGGCTCAACCGGCGGCCTGACGGTGGATGCAGCCGGAGCGACCTTCACCGATCCGGTGACCATGCTCCAGTCGCTGCGCAGCGGCACGGTGACTGTATCCGGCCCATTGGTCGGAACGGACAACGCTTCCTTCAACTTCCCGCAGGAGACCGTCGCCCTCGGCGCCAACATCACCACAGCGGGCGGAGGCATCACTCTCGGGACCGCTCTGGTTTCGAAGAATCTCACGCTCTCCACTTCCGGCGGCTCCATCATTGCGACGAACGCATTCACCGACGTCGGCGGCGGGCACACGCTCACGCTGAATGCGGGCGCTGGAAGCATCCAGATCTCCAAGGCGGTTGGTTCAAGCGCCGTCACCGGCCGCTTCGGCGCGACGTCATTTACCGCGGGAGGCATCATCTCTTTCCAGAACCTGTACGCGACGACATTGACGACCAATGGCGGAACGATGGAAGGCCACGGAACGGTCAATACAACCGCGGCATCAGGCCAGACCTACAACGAAGCGGTGGCCCTCACCGCCTCGATGTCGATCAACTCCAACAACGCGCCGGTGCACTTCGCGAGCACCATCGACGCCGTCGCTGGAAAGGTCGCGAGCCTGACGATCAATTCCGGCACGGCCACCACCAAGATCGATGGAAATATCGGAAGCACCGTGCCGCTCGGGGCGCTCTCCTTCACTTCCAAGAACTCGGTGACCCTCGGCGGCAGCACGGATGCCACTTCGCTGAAGATCAATAGCCCGGCCTTTACGGTGCATGATGTGACGACGTCGCTCGGCCAGGTTTACACCGGCGTCGGCACTTTCTCCGGTGCGCTCTCCGGAAAGACCCTGTCGTTAACCACGACGGCAAATGTCACGAACTCCGCCTCCTGGGACTTCACCGGCGTTTCGACGATCTCCGCGACCGGCCATACGATTAATATCACCGCCGGCTCGAATAACTTCGGCACGCTCAACTTGAAGGGCGCGACCGGAACGATCGACGTGGCGGGCAGCATCAATCTCGGGGCCGTCAACCTCACGAGCACGACCGCCACCTTCACCGTCAATGCGGGCGGCGATGTCGATGGCACTTCAAGGATCCAGGTGAATGCGCTCGCGATCACCTCCGGTGGCGAGATCAGTCTCACTGCGGCGAATGCGATCAAATCGCTGGCGGGCATCTCCGCGCAGGACGGGGTAACGATCCTCTCCGGCAGTACGACGCTCAAGATCACCAGCCCGATTCACACGGTGAACGGCAATATCGTCATCGCGGGAGATATGGGCGGCAAGGGGAACGTGGTCACCAGCCTCGGCACGAGCGCCTTCCAGATCGACAACGGCGGACGCTGGGTCATCTACTCCGCCTCCGTGCACGGCGCAGCGCTGAGCACTGGCCCCTTGGGTGCCGCCTCCACACAGGTCGTCGGCCAGCACTACCCATACGCCGTTGGCCCGACCGGAAACTACATCGTGTACATCTCGATGTAAGAAGGGTTGGCAGAATTAAGCCTGAAGCTCGAAGTCAAATCAGGCGCTCTCTGAGCGCCTGCGCCACCGCCCGGTGCGCGTATTGGCTTCGAGCTTTTTGGCGATTTGGAAGTAAATGGAATTCCTCTGCGCCCACCGGACGCCCGACCCTCCTCAAACCACCACCGATTCCGCACACTCCGAAGCCAGCCAGCCGTCCGTCAGAATCTGCGCGCGTAAACCGCCGCGTCCCTTTAGTGTCGCTTCCGCCCCGGTCCCAAAAGCCTGGTCCATCCAATAGCATGGCGCGCATTCGCTGTGGCCCAGGAATCGCACACCCTGCACCTCAAATTCACAGCCGATCAGTGAGAGGACATCGAGTCCTTCCGTAATCACATTGCGCCGAAGAGCGGCCGGCGTTTTGTCATGCACGGAGAGCGCCTCGCACAGGCGGACATATTCTTCCCAGGCGAAAAACGTGATCTGGCCTTTGTAACCCGGCTTGAAATCAAGAAAGCGGTCTCCCTCGATTCCGCGCCCCGCGAGACAATGAACCCGCTCCACTTCGGCAATCGGATTTTCACCCGGCGGCTTCCCATGATGGCCAAAGTAGTTATGGCCGACGGAAACATAGAGATGGCGAATCACGTTCATGTGCGGAAAGACAGCTTCGACGAGCGGTTGAGCGCAAAGCTCAGCGCCATCGTTCTATCATTTTCGATATATCGCGTTCTCAAGTCAAATCGGGACAGCGGTTCAGACTAATCATAAAACACGGAGGAAAAGTCCGGCCTGCAGTGCCTTTGCCGCACGAATATAGCTCCATTTCTGGAGCCGATGAATTCTTTTCAAGGTCGCCCTTCTAGCGATAGGGCGCACAGAGCGGATCGCCGATGATCACGTCCTGCCAGCCGACAAACCGGGACGCCGCATAGAAGCTCTCCGCCATGGTCCAGCCGGAAAAATATCGATCGAGCAGGAGCGTCGGCGAAGCGTTGGCCTGCAGCAGCGGTTCATCTGTGTAACCCTTCGCACAGGTCAACCCGTGCGCGATCAGATCGGCGATGAGCGATTGTCCACCTCGCGTCGGCAGGAATGTGCGCCCGCTCGTGGAGACCGCGGTGTCACCGATGGATCCCGGGGCAAAATCGAGTGACGCGTACGCCCTTGCAGAGAATCTCGCGTCATTGCTTCCCCATGAGAAATAACCGGTCAATCCCTTCCGCGAACCGATGAATTTTTCCTGCACATCGAGCTCGTACGCGATCCCTCGGGTTTTCAAAAGATCGCCCGCCCGGCACAAGTCCCCGTTGTATTCAGACCAAGGAGACTCATCGCGAATCACGGTGCCTTCGACCGGTTTCGGCTCCTGCGTTTTGTCGCCCAATCCAAAGATCGGCTGTGCATCGAGCAATACGCTGCCCTCCGGCCGCTTCTGTTCCGCCTCCAAGGCTCGATCGACCAGTCCTTTGGCCACTGCCTCCGTGTAGCCGTCGAGCCGGGTGACGAGATAGCCACCGAACTTCTCATGCGAAAATGGTTCGTGGGATCCCCAGTAACGATTGGCCCAGCCCGCACCAGTCGCGCCGGATCCCGTGATTTGGATCTTTCGCGCCTCCGGGAGGCTGGCGTAGTCGAGCGCCGCGAGATGACTGTCCACAGACGTGGACAGCGGCGTATCACGTGGGGAATCCACTGGGCGTTCCCCGGTCTCGGCGCCAGTGATCCGCAGAGGCACGCCCTTGGTGAGAACGATAAATTGGATTCCACTATGTTCCGCCAAATACGCGCGCACCGGCTTCTCGATCGCTTCGCGATAAACTTCGAGCGAGACGGTTTCGTTCTCTGTGCTCGCGGCGGCGTCCGCACACTCGATCGCGAGACGGTGCGAGATTTGTCTCTTTGCCGCATAGTCATCCGCGACAGCGCGTGAGATGCGGCTCTTTTCATTGCAGACCACCAACACTTCCTCGGGGCTCCTCTTCTTCTGCGCATCGGCGGCAGAAGCCGGGATGGTCGAAAGAACGAGAAGAAATGCTGCCGCCTCAAAGACCAAAATCATGTGACGCATAGCGATCATGGATGGGCAGCTTGAGGAGAAGGAGGTGCAGGTGCTGGAGTCGTTGGCGCGGGCGTCACGGCCGGTGCTGCGCTCTTCGGAGGCACGGCCGGCGGCGGCGCTACAGGCTTCGGCGTTGTCGCAGGCGTGGCTGAGGCCGCTGCAGGTTTCGGCGTCACCCCGGGAGTCGCTGGCGACACTTTGGGTGCGGGCGTCGTGCCCGCCGGCGTGGCACCGGTCGGGGCGGGAGTTGTCGGACCGGCCGGCGCCGGGGTCGCCGGAGCGGGTGCCGGTGCCGGCGTTGCTGGCGGCGGCTTCGGCTTCGTGAGATCCTCCCAGGCGAAAAGCGTTCCCTGATATCCTCCGAGATCCTTCAGCAGTGCGTCGCAGCGTGTCCGCCACTTATCGAGGTCCGGTACATCGAAGGGCTTGTCAGCCGAACCCGGGAAGATCAGATAGGTCGCCTTCAGATCATTCACCGGGCGGTTATTGGGATCGGCCCGCGCGTTGATTTGGCGGCAGATACGCAACGATGCTTCGCCCACGATATCATTCGGGCCCACATCGCCGATGACCGCCGGATAGAGCACGTTTTCATAGATCACCACGCAATAATCTCCGACCGCCGGAGCATACTGTCCCAGCTTTTTGCCAAACATCGAACCCGGCAGCACGACATACGGATCCGCGCCTCCCAGGAGATAACTATACTTCTGCAGATCGGAGATCTCGGTCTTCAGCTCGGCGCGGCTATTTCGAAGCTGCTGCTGCCGAGTCGCGGAGAGACCCGGAATGGCGAGTTCCTGTTCGACCTGCCGAAGTTTCACCGTGCGCGGCATAATGAATGAGTTCTGTTGGGCCGTCTTCTTCGGCCATTTGTAACTCGTGAAAGGCGCGAATGTGGCTGACGACCCATCCACATCCGCTACCCGGTCGCTATCCGAGCCGTCATTATCCGTATCCATATCCGCCTGAAGGAGCAGCGCCCGCCGTTTGGAGACCGGATGCTCGAATTCCAGCAGCGTCTCGCAGTCGTAGAAATTATGCCGCGACAGCATGTTATCGAGGTGCATCAGGCTCTGCTGCAGCGCGGTGACTTTCAGACGATAGAGATCGTCGTAAAAGGGGGAGATCCGCCCGGTATCGAGCAGGATGGGGAGTTGGGGGAGAACGGTGGGAAGCTGGGAATTGAGATGGGAAAGCTCCGCGAGATCGTGGTGCGGTTTCGGCACCTTCACATGGATCTGGATGTCCGCCGTATAGCTGCCCGCCTCGCCTCGATCCTTTGTAGCCGTCGTGCCCCATTCGGTTTGCAGCGTGGTGCGAAGCTGCATCCCATTGAAGATCTTGCCGACCTCGATCTTCTTGTTCGGCACGTAAGGGGTCGGTGGTGGAGGCGGGGGCGTGGGCAGCGGGGTCGGCGTTGAAATCGGTGGCGGAGTCGATTCCACGTGAACCGGTGGTTTCGGGCATCCCGCCAGGGAGGCGATCAGCGGGACGGCAGCGAGCTTGACGATGTTCCGGAAGCGCACGGCGGAAGTTGAATGGTCCGGAGGACCGGGTTTTAGATCAGGGTGAGGATCGCCACGATCACCCCGATGATGCTCAGAATGCTCATCATTCCTCCCGGCATCATTGCTTTCGTCCGCAGGAAAGCGGGGACGAATCGGCCGGCGAGTGCCAGTGAAATTACGAGTGCCAGGATGCGCCCCATCATGACCGGGCCCGAAGCCAGGCAATACGCGGCCACGAGGAGCAGGACGCCGGAAATTCCACCCGCGATCAGGGAAGCGCGGCTGTTCGCTTTCACAAAGCCAATGAAGCCGCCGACGATGGTCAGCACGCCAAAAAAGACAAAGTAGAAGACCGGCAAACTCACGTGGAAATCTCCGGAGATCACGGTCGAATCAGCAAGAACCAAATTACTCATGGCAGGCGGTAATAGAGCAAAAGCCGGAGCAGGACAACCTGGGACCTTGGAAAGCAAACTGCTCTATTGGCCACCGCAGCGCGCTTCAACTGCGATTCGCAACACAAACGAAACATTAGCGAACATCGATTTTCCGTGCGGAGCGCGCGATTTCAGTGCTGATTTTGCTTTCCGAGATGAAGCTGCTCGTTTTCGCCCACATCCCCCCGCCCCATCACGGGCAAAGCTACATGGTCAAGCTCATGCTTGATGGCCTGGGCGGCGATTGGCGTGAAAAACCGGCCACAGCCCAACCAACCGGGCCGGTGCAGTGCTATCACGTCAATTCCAGATTCTCCGACGAACTGGAAGACATCGGCGCCGTCCGCCTCGAAAAGCTGCTGCTCGTTTTCAAATACTGCTTCGAAGCGATCTGGTGCCGGTTCAAATTTGGCGTCCAGGCGTTCTACTACGTACCCGCGCCGGGAAAACGCGCGCCGCTCTACAGAGATTGGCTCGTGATGCTCCTCTGCCGCCCATTTTTCCGCCACTTCATTCACCATTGGGAAGCCGCCGGCCTGGGCGACTGGGTGCGCCGGGAAGGAACCTGGGTCGAACGCTGGCTGACTCATCGTCTGCTGGGCAATCCAAGTCTTGGCATTGTTCTGGGCATTCCAAATCTGCGCGACGCACTTTGGTTTCGCTCCCGGGACGTCGAAATCGTGCCCAACGGCATTCCAGACCCCTGTCGTGATTTCGAGAAAAGTCTGGCGCTGCGGCGCCGCGCGCGGCTTACCGCCCGCCGCAAACTGATTGCTGGTGAAACGCTCGATCCCGCCGAACGGGAAAGCGCGGGCGGCGATCCACATCATTTTCGTATCCTCTATCTGGCCCATTGCATCGCCGAAAAAGGACTGTTCGATACCGTCGATGCGGTCGCCTTGGCCAATAGTCATCTTCGCGCCATCAACTTCCCGATTCAGGTCCGTCTAACGATTGCCGGACAATTCTGGGATCAGCAGGAAAAGAAGGAATTTGAAACTCGGCTGGCCGTCCCGGAGATTGCCGAAGCTGTGCACTATGCCGGCTTCGTGGCCGGCGCGCAGAAGGAAGCGCTCCTCCGCGAAAACGACTGCCTTTGCTTTCCGAGTTATTACACAGCCGAAGCTCAGCCGGTCAGTATCATCGAAGCCATGGCCTTCGGCATGGTCATCGCCGCGACACGCTGGCGAGCCATCCCTGAAATGTTGCCGGCTGATTACCCCGGCTTCGTGCCAGCCCGCCGGCCGGCGGAACTGGCCGCAAAGCTGCCGGAACTCATGACGCTCGATTCCACCGAATTGCGCGAACGCTTCAGCACCATCTTCACCGCGGAATCCTATCTCCAGAAGATGACCGCCGCCTTCACGCAGTTGCCGGAGGCGGAGTAGACGCCAGACACACCTTGGCTGGGGCAGCGTGGCACAGCCCATCCGAGTTCCACGATCGTCGACGCACTTACTCGCGCCCGCACCTACCGCTTCTTCGCCCGCACGACGAGAATCGGCACTTCCGAGCGATGCCGCACGTGATCGATCGTGCTGCCTAGCAATATATCTCCAATCAGCCGATGCCCGTGCGTGGTCATCGCAATCAGGTCGCATGCTTCCGCAACGGATACCTTGAGGATTTCCGTCGGCGGATCGCCCAGCGCGAGGAGCGTGCGCACGGCAAGCCCCATTTCCTTCAGCTGTCCGGCGACTTCCTCGAGATACGCCGCATCGTCCCGCATCTCTTCGGATTCCGCGAGATTGAGCTGATGATAGTTCCGCGCTGTCCAGCCATCGGCGACATGCACGAGCAGCAATTCGGCGCCGCATAATTTTGCCAGCTCCGAGATATGCGGGAGGATGCTTTCATCCGCGGGAGTATGGTCGAGGGCGACGAGGATTTTGCGATACATGGCTATGATCGCGCGAAGATTAGCTGCGCCACGGAATCATACAGCAGCTTCGCATTGAGAGCGATGATGATCACGGCGGTGGACCAGCCGAGCACCTGCATCCAAACAGGAGCCACGAATTCGCCCATCTTCCTGCGGTCCGAGGTAAACAGGACGAGCGGCACCACGGCAAAGCCGAGCTGGAGGCTGAGTACGACCTGGCTGAAGACGAGCAGCTTCGCCGTTCCGCTTTCGCCATACATCACCGAGACGATCACCGCCGGCACGATGGCCAGCGCCCGGGTGAGACAACGCCGGAGCCACGGCTGCATCCGGAAACGGAGAAATCCTTCCATCACAATCTGTCCGGCAAGCGTGCCGGTCAGTGTCGAGTTCTGCCCGGAAGCCAGCAAGGCGATGGCAAAGGCCGCGCTGGCGAATCCTGCGCCAAGCATCGGTGAGAGCAGCTTATACGCGTCCTGGATCTCCGCCACATCGGTCTTCCCGGCTTGATGAAAGGTCGCGGCCGACACGATCAGGATGGCCGCATTGATGAAGAGCGCAAAGGTCAACGCTATGTTCGAATCGAGCGTAGCGTAATGGATCGCCTCACGCTTGCCCTCCGCGGTTCTTTCGAAGGCGCGTGTCTGCACGATGGAAGAGTGCAGGTAAAGATTGTGCGGCATCACCGTCGCTCCCAGAATGCCGATCGCCACATACAACATCTCGTGATTGCGCACGAGATCCACGGTCGGCACGAAGCCGAACACAATGCCGGTGAGGCTCGGCTTCGACCAGAAGATCTCGAGCGCGAAACAACCGCCGATGAGCAGGATCAGCCCGATCACCAAGGCCTCCACATAGCGAAATCCTCTATGTTGGAGAAAGAGAATCGCGAAAACATCGAGGCCGGTGAGACACACGCCCACCGGCAGCGGCAGATGGAAGAGCAGATTCAGTGCGATGGCCGACCCGATCACCTCCGCGAGATCGCACGCGCAGATGGCCAGTTCGCAGAGGAGCCAGAGCGCAATCGAGACCGGTTTTGAGTAATGATCCCGGCAAGCCTGCGCCAGGTCGCGTCCCGTCACGATTCCCAAGCGCGCGCATAAAGCCTGAAGCAGCACCGCCATGAGATTCGAAATGAGAATTACGCTGAGCAGCGAATAACCAAAGGCCGAGCCGCCGGCGAGGTCCGTCGCCCAGTTACCCGGATCCATATAACCCACCGCCACCATGTAGCCCGGTCCGGCAAAGGCGAGCATCTTGCGAAAAAAGCCGCCCGTCCGTGGAACAGCCACGGTGGAATTGGCTTCAGGCAGGCTGGGAGCGTGGCTGGCGGAATGCCAGCCATCGGCGGACGAGTTGTGATCCATGGGTTTCACTCGGAAAAGAAATGTTAGCCTCGGCTAACTTTATTTCCACAGGCTGCGAATGTGTCAACAGCCAATCTTTCGGTACCTTGACCTCTTTTCCCCGTCCGCCTACGTTCCGCCCCATGCCTGCCCGTCACCGTCCCTCCGCCGCCCCGCGCAATTCCGCCGCGGTCGAGGACTATCTCGAGCGCATCCTCGAGCTGATCAATACGAAGGGTTACGCCCGCGTCGTCGACATCGCTCAGGGCCTCAAAATCTCCCAGGCCAGCGTGACGAACATGGTGCAGCGCATGGACGCCGAGGGCCTGTTGAAATACGAAAAGTATCGCGGCCTCGTCCTGACCACCGCCGGTGAAGCGCTGGCTCGTAACATCACGCGGCGGCACCAGTTGCTCACCGACTTCCTCAAGCTGCTCGGGCTCGACGATGACGTCATTTACCACGACGTCGAAGGCATGGAGCACCACATCAGTCCACCCACGCTGCACGCCATCGAGGCCTTGACCGCCCAGCTTGAACGGCAACCCGCGCTCCTCGCCCGCGTCCGGCAACAGGTCCAGCTCTGATCACCCCAGTCCGATGGCGTTCTCCAAAGTCGCGGCATTTGGCTGGGAAAACTGTGCCCGGCTGACGAATGGCCATGCCGAGCTCATCGTTACTCTCGAGATCGGGCCGCGAATTCTGAGTTACCGCGCCACTGGCGGAGAAAATATCCTCCGCGCTTTCCCGGACCAACTCGGCAAGAGCGGCGAGCCTGACTATCAAGTCCGGGGTGGCCATCGCATCTGGATCGCGCCGGAAACCGAGCGGACTTACGCTCCGGACAATGCGCCGGTACAGTTCGATTTCCGGGAACCCGGCACGCTGCATCTCACCGTGCCGGGCATGGCACCGTGGCATGTTCGCAAAGAGATGATCCTCTCGCTTTCCGCGGGAAGCACCGCAGTCCGGATCGAGCATCGCGCCACGAATGATGGGGCGGAACCCACCTCACTCGCCACCTGGGGACTCACCATTCCCATCCCGGGAGGCGTCGAAATCATCCCGCAACCCCCGCTTGGCAAACACGGCGAGGGCGGCTTCCTGCCCAGCCGGGTCATCGTACCCTGGTCCTACACCGACTTCTCCGATGACCGCTGGAAAATCGGCCGCCGCTACTGGCTCCTTCACCCGAAGCCCGGACGCCCCGCGACCAAACTCGGCTTTGCCCTGCCTGACCGCTGGGTTGGCTACCAGGTGGCAAACCAGCTCTTCCTGAAAATCTTCGAATTCGACCCGGCTGCCACCTATCCGGATCTCGGGTGCAACTACGAAACTTTCAGCAAAGGCGACTTCATCGAACTCGAGAGCCTCGGCCCGTTGCAGACGCTGGCGCCCGGAGAATCGGCCAGCCACACTGAGACCTGGCATTTGTTTGATGGCATTGCGCCGCCGGATTCGTTAGAGGAAACGGCGCTCGAGAAATGGCTGGAGCCATTCCTCGGGAAAACCGGCCTTTTTTGAACCATGCATCTCCGCACCTTCCTCGCCTTCTCGGCAATTCTTCTCTCCGTCTTTCTCTCCGGCTGTGCTGATCCAGGGTGGCAGGGCATTCAGCAGGCCCGGGTGCAAATGGAGACCCAGATCAAAACCGAGGAAGCCGGGAACTACTACATCGGCCGGCGTTATTACAAAGAGGACTACAAGTTCTGGGGCTGGATCCGCCAACCCGGCCAGCCGTGGAAGACCGCCAAGCTCGTCATGTTGAACGAACAGGGAAAGCTCGCACCCGATCGCGAACAGGGTCACTCCGGCAGCGACAATGGGTATGAGTACAAGCTCTACGGCGATTTCTCCGGCCAGACGGTTTACGAACCGGCGAGCAATGGTTTCTATCCGGAGTTCGTCCTGAAAGGCTACGAATTGCGGTCCGCTTCGCCACCCAATATCTACCCGAGCGCAGGCGCCCTCGATCCGGCCCGCCGCGTGATCGTGCATCCGGAGTAGGCGGTCGCGGGTTAGCCGCAGTCGGTTCCGAAATTGGCCCGGAGGGCGCCGGATAATAGCTCCGGGCGTCGGAAAAATAAACGCGGCCAAAACGCGCGCGTGAGGACACTGTTCGCGCGATAAGCGAACAAAAGTCCGACGCCCCTGCCGGGGCTGGCCCCCCACCTTCCATTCTCCGGGCTATCGCCCGGAGCTACTGTCCGGCGGCCCCCCGGGCCTGTACTGGGCAGACGGAGGATATCCTTAACCGCACGGCCCTTTTGCCTCCGTTCACCGTTCCTTTCCTCCACTCAGCCCTGCCGAACAATCCGCGCCGGATTTCCTGCCACCACCGCGCGGGCAGGCACATCTTTTACCACGACGGACCCCGCTCCAATCATCGCTCCCTCCCCAATCGTGATTGGCCCGATGATCACCGCGTTCGCTCCCACATCTACGCCCTCACCCAGAACGGGACATGCACTTTGCGAACCATCCGCGAGCGTTTTGTTCCCGATTGTCGTGCATTGCCGCAACGTACAGTTTGCTCCGATGACAGTACCCTCGTGAACAACGAGCGCTTGCGCATGATAGAGCCGCAAACCCGGTCCGATGCGGGTTTTGTACCGGAGTTCCACGCCGATGCTCCATTCCACGAAGAGCCGGTAAAAAACCAGAAAGGGCGCCCCAAGCAACCACCAGGGATCAGGCAACACACGAATGGCGTGCGCGATGCGAAAGAGCAGCATCACGAGTTGCCCTTTTGGATTGCCGCGATTCGCGTCCCAATCAGAGGTGAGGGAATTCATCGGACCGGCTCCAGATAGCGAAGATAGATGGCCTCGACGTCGCGGGTCATGCGGGCGGCGGAGTAATCGGCGCGCACTTTTTCCAACGCGGCACTCGCGTAGGAGCGCGCCAATTCCGGCTGGTCCATGAGTTCCTTGATCCGCGAAATATAAGCCGATGATTCGCCCTCCGGCGGCAGTGCGGCATCGCGGCCATCCACAAGAACCTCTGCAATACCATCGAGGCGCGAGGCGACGATCGGCACGCCGGCGGCCATGGCCTCGAGAATCGTGATCGGCAAACCTTCGTATCGGGAGGTGAGTAACAGCATATCCAGCGCGGGATAGAGCGCGGCCATCTCACCAACAAAGCCGAGGAAGCGCACGCGGTCCGCAATTCCCAGCGTCCCGGCCTGGGCGCGCAGGGCCGCCTCGTCTTCACCCGTCCCGGCAATGACGAAAAAAACTTTCGGATGGGTCTTCAACACACCCGCCGCGACTTCAAGAAAGAGCGCGAAATTCTTCTGATGCGTGAGCCGCCCAATTCCACCGATGACGAAGGCGTCTTCCGGAAGATCCCACCGCTGGCGCGCCGTGCTCCGCTGTTCGGGTCGCGGACAATAGGTCTCGCAGTCGATCCCATTGTGAATGGTGGTGGTCCGCTTCGCCGGCACGTGCTCGTGCGCCTCCACAAAGGCCCGCGTCGATTCCGAAACGGCGATGACGTGCGTGGAAAAGCGATTCGCCCAGGTATCGGCGGGCAGAGCCCAGGCTCGCGGATCCGTCAGCTTATCGTTGCAGTGATCGTGATTGATGCGCAACGGCACGCGGCACAGCGCCGCGATCGGCTTGGCAACTACGTTTGAGGCCAGCAGATGGCAGTGCACGACATCATAGCCGCGCGCGAGCATGAGCCCCATCAAGCCGGGCGCGTAACTGGGAAAATAGTGATGAAAAGACAGCGTGCGCAACGGCACGCCCGTTGCGCGCAGTGGCTCCCAAAACACGCCGCGTCCATGCAGGCATGCCGCTTCGATCTCAAACTTCGCGCGATCCGCATACTTGATGAGATTGAGCAACACGACCTGTGCTCCTCCGAGATCGAGTGAATCGATCACGTGAAGAACGCGATAGGGACGACGGGACATGCGTAAGTGGCGGGGCTGTGTTTTGTGCCGGCTCAATTTTGTCAGCCGGTTCTTTCCGTACTCTTTCTACCGACGCGGAAGCTCTGCGCCAGCCTTTCGCGAGGCGAACCGATCGTAAAGGCGCCGGGCAGAATCCCCGAGGCAGGCCAGCGCCATGATTTTCAGCCAGGGCAGCGAGAGAGCGCGGGGTGGCCAGATGCGGACGGATTTGGCGATTTCCTTGAGCCCGAGCCCCCGCGCAACGGGTAGCAGGTTGTAGCCAATCCGCTCGTATTGCATGGCCACGGTGCGGCAGAATTCGCCCGAAATCCGCGTTCCCGGCCACGCTGCGTAAAAGGCCTCGAGCAAATCGTGAAAGAGCGCCAGGAAGTCCGGCAGCGACGCTGGTTCCACTCGGGAACGAAACTGGCCCAATAAATCGAGCTCGGTTGCCGTCAACGGACGTCCCGGAAACAAGCGCGCCGCATGCGCCGTTTGGATGGCGCGAATCAGTTCAGGTTGCCGGTGGGTCCGCGTCACGGAGGTCTCGAGAATTCGCAAGGTCACGAGACGTTCCGGCAGATTGGCCAGCATGTGACGTTCGCCCAATCGCGACCAGAGTTCGTAATCCTGTGAAGCGCGATAACTTTCGTCGTAGCCACCCGCTTCGAGCACCGCGGCCTTGCGAAACGTGACTGCGGAATGGGCGAGCGCGTTATCAAAAAGGTGCGCCCACCAGATACTCCGGTAACCCAACGGAAAATCCTTTTTCCCCTGCGAACGGCCCGCGCCATCGATAAGTTGCGCCTGTCCTCCGACCGCTGCCACACTTGGATAGGCCTGCAGGAAATTCCATTGCCACGCGAGGCGTTCGGGATGCGACAGATCATCCGCATCCTGACGCGCGACGAGATCGCCGGCCGCCTCCTTGAGCCCGCGGTTCAGGTTGACCGTCAGGCCGGCATTTGTGCTGTTGCGTAAAATCCGGATCCGCGGGTCTCGAAACGAACCGAGGATCTCGGACGTACGATCCGTCGATGCATCGTCGATGATCAGGAACTCGAAATCGCGAAACGATTGCCGCAGGATGCTTTCGATCGATGCAGCCACATACGCCTCGCCGTTGTACACGGACATGAGGACGGTAATTCGGGGTGATTGCGGCATACTGGGAATCAAACTCCGAGGACCTTTCGGAAAATCTCACCATGCGCCTCGTTCCAACGATCCGCATCAAAGAGGCGTTGCGCGCGTGTGCGCGTCTGCGCGCTTCGGGAAGGCCAGTCGCGCATGACTCGCTCGATCGCCACCGCCATTTCATCGGGCTGCGGATAAGAGGAGCGCTCCCAACTAACCGGCACCTCGATCAACTCACCTCCTTCGTCTCCGACTAACTCAGGCATCCCTCCGGTTCGCGAACCAATCACGGGAATCCCGCAGGCCAGCGCCTCGATCACCATGGTCGGGCAGGGGTCGTGATACTTTGCGTGGAGCAGCACATGCGTGGACCGCAGCAGTTCCACGGCTTTCGCCTGCGTAAAGGGCGGATGAAACTCCACCGCATCTTCCACTTTTGCTTTGTGAATGGCGTCGCGCACTTCGTGTTCCGCATTCGCCCACCGTAACTCGCCGGCGACCGTGAGATGCGCGGGACGGCCCGCATCGCGCAAGTGCCGCAGTGTGTCGATGGCGCCGAGCACGCGAAACGGCTGATGATGTGTTCCCGCGGCGAGCAGGCGCCAGGTATCCAGTGAGGGCGGCTCAGGAGCCGGAGTAAACCGGGAGAGATCCACGGGATTGAATAGCACTGCGGAAGGGCAGCGCGCGGTGCCAATCCAACGGTCGGCGCTCTCTTTGCAAAATGCGCTTTGATAGACCACCGCATCCGCTTCAGCCAGCAATCGGGCCATGGGCTGATTGAAGCGCGCATAAGCTCCACCAGCCCAGGCCGGAAAGCCGACTCCATTTTGGTTCCAGACCAGCTTCGCTCCGGCCTTCTTCGCCCATTGGACCAGCTCGAGTGCGTGCGGAGGAATGGCGCTGCTCACGAGATACAGGAGATTGAAATCCTTTTCACTGTGCTGGAAGCCGCGCATCAACTGCAAAAGCTTCACGCGGCCTCCATGGATGATCTCACCATCGCGTGGGCACGCTTCGCCGAAGGCCAGAACGGGGCTACCGGCAGGAGGATTCAATGGCCGCCGGGAAAGCTCCGAGCGATAACGCCACCTTCCGGGTAGGGATTTTAAAGTGCGTGCGAAATCAAGGAGCATGCCGGTTGATATAACATTGAACCTGAAAACGGATTGAAAGATCGATACGCGTAGCGATGTGCAGCGCATCTTTTCCAAGCCGGAGGCTTGGGACAACTCGGCTATCACTGCGCGAGTGGAAAGACCGCCGGACGATAACAACGCGCCAGCACGGCGGCGGCGAATCGCCACCAGACGAACGAACTGCGGCGAACATGCGGATGCGGCTCGAAGGGTCCTTTGATCAACGCCATACCGCGCGGAGCACCCGCAACAGCAGCACCGCCGTAGACGAGGCCTTCGGTGGCAAATGTCTCGACCTGTCCAAACCAGCGCCGGGCGTGGGCGACGGCGATGCATGTGCCGATCCCGAATTCCTCCAGCGGCGCGAAATCATCCAAAAGGATCGCGCCATCGGTCGCAAGCAGGACGGCGGCGTAGGAAAGATCGTGAATCACGGAAAAGACGTCGTGTCCGGCATCGATGAAAATCACATCAAACTTACGCCCCTGTTTCACCAATGCGGGTAATACCGACGTGGTCTTGCCGGTTCGCAGGAGAATACGCTTCCGCAAATCCTCCTCCACGTGGCGGCTCCAGATATCGTCGATGCTGGCCTGCATATCCTGTTGCACTCCCTCGATTTCAATCGGCCACGCCTGTTTTGTCGTGGGCGAAATGATATCGACGGAGAGGATCGTGCAGTCCAGTTGCTGCTCTCGCACCGCATCCGCGATCGACAGCACGCCGAGGCCGCGTCCCGTGCCGAGTTCGAGCACGGCTTTCGGCCGGGCCAGCGCAACGAGGCGCTGCAGCACGAGGCCGCGTTCAAAATTGGCCGGCCAGAATCCGCGCCGCTGCTTGTAACGCAGGCCGGTGAGCAATCCGAGTTTGCGGATCCGCTCCCTCTGCCCCGCAGTGAAGTGTTGCTGCCAATCGGAAAGCATGAATCGCGGAGGTCATCCGACAATCGCGGGGCGCGCCTCTTCCGGTTGCTTTTCTGACGCTGACGCCGGGCAGGGAACGGCGCCGGCGAGCACTTGCTGGATCAGACTGCGATAACTCAGCCCCATGGCGTCGCCCGATGGCGGATCGGCCAGAACTGCTGTGCGCAGATGCGCATATTGATCGCGCAACGTGCGAATCGCCGCGCCTGGATCATCGCGGAAACCAATGCCAAAGCGGCTCGCGACTTCCACAATGCCACCTCCATCTTCGTGATAGGCCACCGGCAGACCGCACTGCGCGCCTTCGATGAAATGCATGCCGCCTGGCTCCCAGAGTGATCCGGTAAGATAGGCGTGACACTGGCGGAGGAGTTTCGCCAGTGGGGCGCCATTTAGAGGCTCGAACGTCCGCGCCGCACGCCATTGGATTTCCTTGGGCCAGCGGCCGACAACCCACAATTCCACGTCGCGCAATTCCTTCTCCGCAATGAGCCGGTCCACCTCCGCGTACACTTTGAAGCCTTTCAGCCAGTTATCCGACCAGTGATGAGTCACGAGCCGGAAAGGTTCACCGGTCTTCCACTGCGCGCTGCCGATTGGATGAAACACGCCGGCCTCGGCGCCGTTGATGATCACACTGTTCGGCCGATGAATATCGAACCAGCGCTCGGCGTGATAGTCACGCAACCATGCAGAAATGAAGACGGTGTGATGCGCCAGTTCATCATATTGCGCGAGCCGGCGATCCATTTCGCCGGTTTGTTTGCGCACATCGTTATCATTCACGCGATGAATAACGCGCACCTTGGGATGCGCCCGCACATACTCGCGCAATTCCTCGAGACTGAAGCTGGTGCGTCCGGTCAGGCCGAAATGGGTGATCAGGATACAGTCCACTTCTTCCTTCAGGTCGAAGCGTACAGAATAACCGCTGCCGCGAAGATAACGAGCGGTCTGGGTCAGCCATTGATTGCCGCCGCCCCACGAGGAATAGACCGGGCGCAAATTCATGGCGACACGGGCCACGGTCCCGGAAGCAGCAAGAGCGTCTGCCGCGCGGCGGCGGAAATTCGAAAGAAGCAGATTCAGTTTAGACACGGATAAGTCGCGGAAACGCGGGGGGGAGTAGGGTTGTTCGAGGAGGGAGAAAAATTGATTCAGGCGGCCTTCGGCGCAAGGCCCGCCTTTCGCGCGAGGAAACGACAACCGGCCAGCCAAAATTCCACTGCACTCTTCAGACGATTGCACGCGACAAACCAAGTATAGCGCAACTGCTGTCGGGCACCGCTATTCTCGCGTACGTAGGCCGGGACGGTGATGTTCCACTCCTTCGCGACCCACTGCGCCTGCAGCCGTGTGTTGAGAACGCGCAACGCCTCTTCAAACGTATCGAGATACAAGAGATACATTTCCCAGCACTCCGTCTTCGGCCGATTTTGCGAGAAGCTGCGGCCCTCAATCAGGATCGGCTGCCATCCTCCTTTGAAGTGAATGATATGCGTCTGTGCCGCGATGGGACACGAGCGCGTTTCGTTCAGCACCTCACATGGTTCTCCGTGCAAGCGAACAGGCTGGTTGCCTAGTTTCAATTCGTACCGCGTTTGATCCTCTGTGTAGGCCAGCATCTCATGCAGGGCCATTTGATCGGCTGCACCGTACGGAAGCTTCGGGTCGTTCGCTTTTCGGTACCGCTCCGGATCGCGAAGGATGGCGATGGTCTCCATCCGCCAGCGCTCAAAAAATGCGCGGGTTGCCGCGTTGATGCGGCACAGCAGCACACCGGTATTCAGGACAAAGCCGCCGGTTTTGAAAGTGAAGAGCACATCGCACTCCGGGTCCTGAAAGAACAGGCGGAGGTCCTTGATCACAAGCGTATCGACATCTAGAAGACACACCGTTTCACCGTCCGGTTGCCGCGCAATCGCCGATTCCCAGGCCAGCGTCTTACTCGAGATCCGCTGGATGCGATCATTGGTGAAATCAAAGTGCGTTTCGATCCAGCTCACTTCCGGATACGCCCGCAAGAGTGCCTCGAATTGCCGCGCCGGGAGGTCCTGATGATAGACTTCGATTCCTGCTTCGGGGTGGGTCCTGCGAATGGCGTGCAAGTGCGCAAGGAGCATCCCGACATGCTTTCCGCCATAGGTTGCAACAAGGAATCTCATTCAGCTTCTAACAGCGCCCGCGTGTTTCCGTTCCCCTTCCTACCCAAACCCGGCCGCGCGAATACGGTCACGGTTTCATCGGCTTCCATGCCGCCGTTTCCGGCGAGAGCATGCGCCAGATCAGTGCCAGCGCCCAGACGAGCAGGCAGGTTCCCTGGATATCGCTTTCCGGCAAGCCGCGCGAAATCGGCACCCCATAATACACCGGCTGTGCTTTCCCGCGATGGAACGAGAAGCCGCCGTCGGCATTGGCGTGAGCCCGGATTTCTTCGAAGACGCCTGCGGAAAATTCACGGATGGCGTTGCCAGGTTCGCGTCCGGCGAGACACTGGTGCAGCACATACACGGCATCGACCAGATGACACCCGCGCGGCGAGGGCGGCTGGCGGAGCGTCGTGGCCATCAGTTGTTCCGCGTAGTGCGGAGGTTCTCCGAGCCAGTCCAACGCCATGAGCACTTTCATGGCGCCGTTGATCAGTTCGCCATGCTCAGGACGGCGACCGCGGAAATACGTCCCCGTTTCCGCATCGGCCAGGCTCGCATAGAAATCGCGGCAAACCTTGAGCAGTTCTTCCACATCGCGTTCGGCGAGGAACTTCGGCGCCTGTGTCTTGATGAAGACCACCAGCCCCGCGCTCTGGCCGCCCGCTCCCCATGGCTTTGACCAATCCTGACTTTCCAGCCATTGTTTCACACTCTCGGGCGTACTCGGAAATCCGCTGAAAACGCGCAACGGCTGCGCCCCCACTTCACAGATCGTGGCAATGGCCTGCTTCGTTTCCGCAAGCGTGATGGCGTGCGCGGATTTTGTTGTCTGGCTGCGCTTGAACCAGCGGCGCAATCGCTCGCGCCAGGGAACGTAGGTATCGAGAAAGGCGACTTCCGGCGGATCGACGAATGAGTTCTCGCCATCGCTTTTTTGGAACGATTGCAGGAACTGAATCCATCCCGTCTGCTCCATGCGCGGCATTGCTTCCCACAGCCCCATCATCCAGTGCAGCTTCAGCGCAAAGCAGCTCCAGCCCAGCGCCATTTCGCGTCCGACCTGCGTGGCGCCACGCTCGCACGGAAGATATCGTCCGACGTGATCGCCGACCCGCAACCGGCCGAGATAGGCGGGTATCGATTCACCGAGCTGACGAAGCCAGTCTGCGTCGAGCGCAGCCGATCCGGTGAGCGCTGTCATGTCAGAGGATTAAACCGATTCAGGGTCTGCCGCAACCCGCCTTTTGGCGGCTCCCACCGGCACCAACCGATGTTCGTTGCACGCCGACGACAGCAGTGACCGAAGTAGCGCCGCGCCATCTCGCGCTCGTGGGGACGATCGGCGTCATGCCAGACAATCGTCGCTCCCGGCGCCGCGTGTTCGGTCGCGAAACGGAAGGAACCGCTCCGGCCGAAATTCGGCGGATGTGCGGAGCGCGGACCATCGAGGAACAAAAAGTCAAACTTCTCTCCCTCCCACGGCACCGGATCCTTCTCCACATCACGGGGCCCTTCCGGGGTCACTTCGTAGAGCCGAAACTCGACCCGCGACAACCAGGGTTCATTGGCAAAAGTTTCACGAATGCTGGCCACCCACTCGGGATAGTTGTCCCAGGTCACAATGGTGGCCTCGCTATTCTCGGCCCACAGCTGGGTGGTCAGGCCGCAGCCAAATTCGGCGATGCGCTTTGGGCCGGTCTCGCGGACCAGTGCTTCCAGCCACGCCTTCTCGGCGGGATTCATTTTGAACTGTTCGAGATTGATCATGGAAAGAAGGGCGAAGCGTCGATCGTCACGAGCGGCCCCCGCCGGTATTTTTCGTTCTTGTATTGCGATTCGGCCCCACGCCCTTGCAGGCGGGCCCAGCCGCGGCGTAGCCACGCCAGCGGCGAATGTTTTCCCAGCTCGGTGAGATTCTCCCGCCCCGCATGGCTTGCGGTCTGGCTGCTGCTGCGCGGAAGAAAGCAGGTGTGAAGACAGCGGAAACTCGCCTCGTCCCACGAAAGCGATTTGTAGATCTCGTTGCGCAGCCCTGCGTGATAGCCATCGCGGAAGACGTCATTCCGGCCCATCAAGCGCTGCTTCGCATCGGGATCAAGGCGTTCCACCGCGGCGAAATTGTAAAGCTTCGTCATACTGCGGCAGGGCGGCGCCATCCAGCCGCTCGCCCGCTTGGCCGTTTCATCGAGTTCCGCGCAGTTCAGCACATTGCCAAAGATCACCCACCAGCGGTCCCAGATTCCGCGCATCAATTCGTCACGTGTCTTGCGAAGGCCGGCGACATCGTAGAGCTCGTCACCATCGACTCCAAGAACCCAGGTGGGCGTACCCGCGAAAGGCTGAAGCATTTCGTTCGATTCCCGTGCGTCCTGAATGCGATGTGCCTCGACCTTGGGCGATTGGCGGACGAGATCCTGCGCGATCTCCCACGTCTCATCCGTCGAGTGATGCTCAGCAATCAGGATCCGATCACAGAAATCGAGCACGTTCGCCGCGGCTCGCCGCAGAAAGCGGTCCTCATTGTGCACGAGCATGATGCCGATGATCTGCGGTTCAGGCATTTCCCCTCCCGTGCGTTTCGTGACCGATCTCCTTCTTCTCCTCCGCGAACTCCGCGGCTCCGCGTGAGACCTCAGAGGAAGGAGCGCGCATGGTCCAGACAAACGCCTTCCACCATTTCGGCGACAAAACGAGCAGCGGATTCTCGCGAAGCGCCAGCTTGAAAAAAGTACGCGCTGTCTGCCGATCTTCCCGCGCCGCCGATTGTGCGAGACCGAGATACCGCCACCCCATGCCCCTCCGCCGCGCGAGCCGATTCTTCGCGCAATCCTGTGGATAAGCGGCATCCAGAAGCGGACCAAACACGCGCGCCTTTTCCTCATAGATGCGCGCCGCGTGCCGGATGGTCTTGGAATCCGGCTGGCGCTGCTGCACGGCAAGCGGCTTCCCGAGATAGTGAAAGCGATGTTTCTCCGAAAGCCGCCACCATAGCTCGGTGTCCATGATGAGGTGGAGATCCTCACGCAAAAAACCCGCCTCCTGAATGGCGGAACGGCGGAAGAAAACGGCCGGCTGCAAAAGATCCGTGCGCTTTTCCCACCACACGAGAAAATCCTCCCGCCGCTCAAACCGTGCGCGACGGATCCCGGAACTGCGCCCATCGAAATAGATCTCTTCCGCGTCCCCAAAGACCACACTCACCGCTGGGTCAGACATCGCCTGTCTTATGGTCTCGAAGGTTCCCGGAAGATATTGATCGTCCGCATTCAACCAGCAGATCACTTCGCCCCGCGCCAAGGCGAGGGCCTTGTTCAGCGCATCCGATTGCCCGCGGTCCCGTTCGGAATGCCACTGCAAATGCGGATAGCGCGCCGCGACCTCTGCTGTGCTGTCGGTCGAGCAATTGTCGAAGACGATGTGCTCGAAATCCGTGGTTCCCTGCGCGAGGACGGATTTGATGCAGCCTTCGATCCACTGTCCCTGATTGAAGGACGGCGTGATGACGGAGAAAAATGGAGGTGGCTGGCTCACGAAGCAAAGAGCCGTGTCAGGCGGCGAAAGCCCGACCGCAGCCGCAACCGGAATTCCGCGGAACGGCGCGGCAGCGCGGCGTATCTGCGCGCTTTTGGGAGAAGCGCGGATTGAATGCCGCGGTCATCGGCCAGGGCAACAATTTGTCCGACCCCATCGAGGCTTCGTGTTTCGAGGCCTTTGCCCAGCACATTATCGATGATGGCCGCGGGTGTGGTGTTGAGAAATGAAGTGTCAATGCGGCGCGCTGCGCACCAATCGAGAAAGCCGAGTTGTACGAATGCCGCCTGGAACAAGGCGCGATCGAGGTTGCCGGACATATTCGCGCCGTGCTCGCGCTTCTCCAACACGGGAGAGGGCACAAAGCGGAATTCGGAAAGCACGCCGGCTTTGAGCCAGAAATCACGATCGGCCAGGCTGTTCACGGCGGGATTGAATCCTCCGACTTCGCGAAAGAGATCCGCGCGGATGATGGCCGCTCCGGGCGTGGTGATGGCGGATTTCCAAAAGCTGCCCAGTGTTCCCGCCGGCGGCGGACCTTCGGAATCCGCTTTGCCATGGATTCTTCGCGCACCGCTGGCGTCATCGAAATAAACGGTCTGCCCATACACCAGGCCACAGGCGCTTTGCTCGCCGGCTCGCTGCAGCATTTTCTCCAGCGCATCGGGAACGAGCCGGTCATCCGCATCCAGAAAAAGCAGCCAGTCCGCCCGCACGGCTTCGGCGCCCGTCGCACGCGCTACGGAAACGCCGCGATTCGGCTGCCGTACCAGCATCACCGCATCGCCATAGCATTCACAAATCGTCCCGGTCTCATCCGTACTGCCATCATCGACCACCACGACGATCGAGGCCACACGGCTTTGGGCGAGTGCGCTGTCGAGCGCTTCGCGAATATAGGCCGCCGCATTGTAAGCGGGAATGATGATGGCACAGGTCACAAACGATCAGACAGGCACGGCCTGTGCCTGAGGGCGGGAAATTGTCGCAAATCGACTCTCGGCAAAGCATTCGGAATCGGACGGCAGAAAAACGAGATCCATCTGCCAGAGCACTCCATCCGGGCGTAACATGGGATCGGCCAGATCCGCACAGCGGAAACCATGGGCCTCGAGATGCCCGCAAAGTTCCGGGAAACGCACCGAATCTTCCGTGAGTTGAAAATTATAAGCCTCAACGAGCAGCACCGAAGTTTTGGCGAGCGTCTTTTGCGCGCCGGCCAGGATCGGCAGTTCGAACCCGTGCGTGTCAAGCTTGATGAAATAGGGCGCCGGTAACTGCAGTCGCTCCACCTCGGCATCGAGCGTCGTCATTGGCACCTCGCGCCCAGCCGCACCACGGCCGCCATAAACCCCGCTGCCATCCAGATCCGAACTGACATCGAAGGCCACCGTGCCGACACGATCGCCCGCCACGGCAAAAACCATGCGAAGATTATCATGGGATGCGCAGAGCGTTTCGAGCGAGGCCCGGCGCTCTTCGAGTGGTTCGATCAACAGGTATTGCGCCTCCGGGAAATGCGCGAGCGCCTTGCGGGTCCATCGCCCGGCGGCCGCACCCACATCGAGCACAGTGCCAACCGCTGTGCTCCTCGCCGAAATCCGTCGAAAAACGCCTTCCGTCGTGAAAGACGTTGCGATGCCGTCGCGCTCGCGCGGAAGCAACTCATGCCCCGTAAAGGCCAGAACACGATTTAGCGCCTGGCGCAGAGAACGAGAAATCATCAGTTCCAATTCGCCAGAAGACGCCATTTGGACGCTTTTCGATCGTGCCGACAGATCGGCGCCGGATAAAGAAACCCCGACCGTCCTGCGAGCGCACGCAACCCGCGCGGGCAGCTTTCCTGCGCCAAGCGCCGCAGTTCCCGCAGTGCGCTCCCATGCCGGCGGCCACCACACTCCGTCAGAACGCGTTCTGCCTCTTCGAGATAGCGCGCATGCCCGGAGCCCGTCTTCTGCTCACCGTGAAAGCGGAAGCCGCCCAGCGGCGTTTCCACTCCCACCAACTCCGCGTGTTTGAAAAAGCGGGCCCAGAGATCGAAATCTCCCGCCAGCCGAAAGCCCGCGCCCACACCGCCCCCCGCGCGCTCCCACAAGGAGCGCCGCCAAAAAGTCGACTCCTGTTGAATCCAACCCGTGGAAAAAGCTCCGTCGCGCGGAAGATTTTCTCCGGCGAGAAAGCCTTTCCGGCTGAATCCACGATGCGGCAGGCAACGCACCGCCCGGCCTTTCGCATCCCATCGGATCTGCGCCAGTGAGGTAATCCACTGCACTTCAGGCAGTGTCTCGAAGATCTCCTCGACGACGCTCAGCGCCCATGGGGTCAACTTATCGTCGCTGTTCATCCAACCCATGACCTCGCCCGTGGAATGCGCAAACCCTTTGTTGATCGCGTCGTATTGCCCTCCGTCCGGTTCGCTTACCCACCAGCCGAGGCGATCCGCGTGGCGGGCGACGATCTCGGCGCTGCCATCCGTGGAGCCGCCATCGACGACGATATACTCCAGATCCGCGCACTTCTGCGAGAGGACCGAAAGCATGCCGTCCTCGAGGTAGACCGCCTGATTGAACGACGGAGTCACGATCGAGATTTTCATGGCTTGCGGATCACGCGTGCTCCTCGCGAAAAGGGATGTGTTCCCGCCAGAATTCCGGCTCGTATTTCTGCCAGGCGTGACAGCCGAACGGCAGCCGGCCGCCATTCATCTCGAAACAGTAACGCGGCGCGTACTCGAACGCGAAATCAAGGGCCTGCGCGACTTCCGGGCGCCGGAATGGCGGGTAAAAATGTTCGGCGCCCGTTGCCCAGAACATGTCTTCGTGATGCGACGCGCGGACGGCGGCCTGTACACCGTTGTCCACAAGCGTGAGCCGGTGCAGACACTTTCGCCAGGCTGCGAGACGCGGCAAACCGGAAGCTCGCGCCTCCCGCACCGATGCACCAAAAGTCCGGTAACGCCGCTTTGAACGCAGCACGCGGAGAGCCGATTCCACCCGCCGCAGTGAAAAGCCGCCATTGCCCACCCAGCGCATTTTTCCATGCGGATCCAGCGGTTGAAATCCTTCGAAGATCGGGGCACCCACGTAATCGAATCCGCGATCGCACCAGCGATCGAGCTGATCGGAGAACAGATAGACATCGAGCTGATGGATGAGGATGAACTCGAAGTCCTTGAACCGCTCGTAAAAGCGCGGGCTCACGAGAAGCGAGCTGTAATCGAGCAGCGTGCGAAAGGGAAAAATCAGCGGCTGAAATTGTGCCGGCATCGCTTTGGCCGCTTCTGGCGCATGTTCCGGGAGCAGCGCAAACAAAGGCCGGTTGCCGTAAAGCTCCGTCAGCCGGTGCAGCGAGAACGCTTCGGCCGGCGACAGCGCCTCCTTGTAATTTGGAACGACGATCGCGACGCGCTCCTTCATGCGCGCGCGGGTGCCCCGCAAGCGCGTCGGGCGATTTCCAGGAAACGGCGACCGACTTCGAGGATGCGTTCTTCCGCCCGCTGGCGAGCCCGTGTCTCGGCCTCGCGATCCGGTCCGGCGGAGAGCGTTTCCCACGCCTTCGCCATTTCCGTCGCGAGACTTTCCGGAGAATGCGGATCGAAGAATTGCGCGCCCGGCGGATCCTGTTCCCGGTGAATGGGAAGATCGGAAAGGACGCAGGGCTTTCCGAGAACCCGCGAATCCTCCACGACCGTGCTCCATCCTTCGAAAAGCGAAGGCTGCACTACCGCGAGACAACGCCGCATCATCTCGATCTGCATCCGGCGCGGCACCAAGCCGACCAGCATCACCTGGCTGGCCACGCCCAACTTGTGCACGGCCCGCAGGATCAGGTTCGGATAATCCGGGTCACGGAAATCGTGAAGCTGGCCGGTGCAGACGATCACCGGCTTTACGCCTCGATCCCGCAAAATCCGGAGCGCTTCGAAGATCACGAGGTGGTTCTTGTGTTTCCAGAACTGGTTGCTGGCCATGAAATACCGCTCCGGCAGCCAGCTCAGATCTTCCTCGTAACCGTCCGAATACCAGTCGGCTCGGGGAAAAGTCGCGAAGGTCAGAACCTCGGCTTTGGGCGCGGCTTCGGGATAGAATCGCCGCAAATCTTCGGCCGCCGTCGCGCTGCTCAATACCACGACCGGCGCTTCCTGGATCAGCGAGCGAATGCCACGATCGCGTTTCGCCAGTTCCTTTTCCGAGAACCATTGGGGGAGATGCAAATGTTGGAAATCCGGAATCCATCCCGCCCATTGGAAAGCCGCGCCAGCGGCGCCGAGCGGAAGACTCACCTCGACGTTGTATTGATTGTCGTAAGTCAGCGGATACACGAAGCGGCACCCGGCATCCTCGATGGCCCGCACGAAATGCTGATTTCGCTGTGGGAAGAACCGGCCCAGAATGGGCAGGGGGCGTTTGCGGCGGCCAATCACCAGCGGTTTCTCATCCTTGCTCTCCGGCCATTCCGGCTTTTGCTTTTCCCCGATAAACAGGGACGATTCCACAGAAACTCCGTCCGTCGCACACACTGCCGAAATGGCCCGGCCAAGATTGCGGACGTACTCGACCCCACCCATCCAGGTCGAACCTCCCTGGCCAATCAAACCGATATTCATGGACTCTTTCATTGGCCGGACAGCTCCGCGGAAGCCCAGGTCGCAACGGTTCTGATACCTTGCTCGAGCGACAGCGTGGGGGTGAAACCGAGCGCGCCGATCCGCGAAACGTCCGCGCGCCAATTGAGCGGGTCACCGCGGCGGACGACCCCATCGAATCGCACCTCCGTTTCCGGCCGCAGCAGCGTGGTGATCATCGAAGCCAGTTCCCGGATCGTCACCTCCCGGCCGGTCGCGAGATTATATACCTCACCCTGGCAGGGCGCCTCCCGGAGGAGCAGCGCCACTGCCCGCGCGACGTCGGCGGCGTGAATGAAATCGCGGCTCTCCGACCCCGTTCCATGCAAAGTCAGCGAGCTTTCCCTCAGGACACGTTCGCACATGTCCCAGATCACCTGCCGGCGCAGACCCGGCCCGTAGGCGGAAAAGATGCGCACACAGGCCGTCGGAATTCCATAGATCCGGGCAAATTCCTCACAGGTCAGTTCACACTGGCGTTTGTGGAAGCCGTACGGTGAAAGCGGAATGGTGGGCTGATCTTCCCGCACCGGGAGCGCGGGTGGATTGCCATACACTGCGGCGCTGGAGAGCAGGAGAAAAGCGCAGCCGCCGCCGAAACGCCGGAGTGCTTCGAGCAGCTCGAAGGTCAGCACCGTGTTATCCCGGAAATCGGCCGCCGGATCTTCCATGGAAAGCGGCACCGACGCCCGGCCCGCGCAATGCACGCAAGCGCGCGGACGCTCTGCCGCCAGCAATTCACCCAGGATCGGGTTGGGCAGCGAAAGCTGATGATAGGTTGCTCCCGGACGCATGTGCAGTGACTCGGGCGGCACGACATCCACTCCGATGACCCGCCAGCCTTCACTGGCAAATTGCCGCGTTACGTAACGGCCCAAAAATCCGGCGGCGCCGGTAATGAGGACACTATTGGCCAGTTTCATCGCTCAATCATTCTTTTGTGGCGCCCTGTCCCAGAATCATCTTTTTGATGTCGGACAACGCCTGGCTTAACCCCTTGCGTCGCTTCCATTTTTCGAGCTTGGCCTTGAGCGCTTCGATCTCGCGCAGGCCCATCTCCACCTGCTCCTCGAGAGCAGTAATGTGTTCGTTGGCTTTGTACACCTGGAATTTCTCGGGTTCGGCCGCCATCTTCTGAGAGAGCTCGGGGGAAATCATGATCAACTCATAGATCTCCGGGAAGGGTATTTCGATGCGGCCCACTTCTTCGAGGGTACGGCGATCGAGCGTGACGACGTACGAGCAATTGGACGGCGCTTCGGCCTTCCGATCGGCGCTTTCCCCGACGTAGAAAAAGCGTTCGTCAAAAGCCAGCCCACGCGTAAACCCCTTCAGGTTGATCGTCACCACCTCCCCGCCCGGCTTCTGAATCAGGACGGTCTTCCCCCAGGAATTGCACACCACCCAGTCCCCATCGATGAATCGTGGGTTATGCGGGCAACTGAGCTTCGGGAAGATCTCGCGTCCGGTTTCCAAGTCGATGATGAAGCCCGCTTCCACAGCTTTCCCTTTCCAGCCACGATGCTCGTCGAAACGGCCAAAAGCGGAGAGAAAGAGCTTTCCGGCTGTTTCCCACAGGCAATTGAGGTGCCAGGCATCTCCGTCGCCAGGGAATTTCTGACGTCGAAGTAGGCGTCCGAAGTGATCGAGCCAGACGACCTCGTTGGTCCCGGTCGACACGCAGACGAACTCCCCATTGATGAGAAGGACGTCGTGCATGTCCTTCCAGTCCTCCATACGGATCACCTGCCGGACGCCCTCGGCATCGTAGCCAATGAGCGATCGGAGACTTCGGGCAAAGCGAAAGACGAGCCCGTCCGCCTGGAACAGCGCCGTGCTGTCCGCCTTGTCGATGACGGTCGAGCGTCCTTGATGAACACAGGTAAAACCGCCGGTTCCCAAGCCGGAATCGGCATAGGCGCCGACGCTGGTAACAAGGAAGCATTGATGTGGGTCTGACGTCATTCGCCTCGTATGGGGAAGGAATTGGAGCGAGTCAAAATCAAGGCAAGCTGCCGCCCATGGCCGATTGCCGGCTTTTTGCGCCAGCAAGACCATTCAAACAGTCTGGATGATGTAACCAAAACTTTCTGGGACGAGCGGCAGCCCAGCCGTTTCGCTGAGAATTCCGCCACCCTTTCGCGGCACTCTCCGATGCGTTCAGAACGGCATTCGCCTTTGAACCGATGCAGGTCTCTCCACGAGCCGCCGAGCTTCGGCAAGGGCAACCGAACGACTGGGAGATGCAGCAAAATCGGACATTACAAAGGCGGCCAATTTCTCACGCAGCCCCTTCACATTCAAGGTCTTTCGTGGAACAGTGATCTTCCAAAGGAATCCCCTCCGTTTAACGTTCTTCCCGGCACAGCGGATGATTCCCGGGTCCCCGGTCTTCACTTGCGTCCGAGCTGGGCCGAATATAGCCTGCGGACCCGATGCAGCATCGCCTACGAGAACCCTTTGCGCCCAACATGCCGGCTTGGACGGATGCGTGGTCGCGCGTTGAGCTGTCTGCGTGAAACTTCGCGATTTCTTCCACGATCGAGAGGTTCGGCGCGATGCGGAATTTGCGCGGACCCTTCATCCCCGTGCCACCCAGCCAGAGGCGATCTGCTACGCCTTGACCGAGGCAATTTTGCTGCGGGTCAATCGCAACCCCTGCCTCTCCGCCGTCATTACGACTGAGGCGCTCGCCGGTCTTGTGGCTGACGGCAAAGGCGTCATCGTCACGGATAATCCTCAGGAACGCTACTACGAGCTGCACAATCACCTTTTTCGCTCCGGACTCATGCAGCCGCATAACACCCACTCCGTGCATCCTGACGCACACATCGCGCCCAGTGCGATCATCGGCCGGAATGTGGTGATCGGACCGGAAGTCACGGTTGGTGCGGGCGCAATCATCGGCGACTACACGATCCTGGGAGAAGGCACACTGGTCGCCGAGTACGCGGTGATCGGTGCACGCGGGATGCAGAACACCAAGGTGAACAACCGCCGTTATGATGTGGCGTGGGCCGGAGGCGTTAAGATTGGCCGCCGTTGCGAGATTCTTACCGCCGCTATCGTCCAACGGCCGTATCACTGCGAGTACACCGAGATTGGTGACGAAGCCCAGATCAGCGTGAAGGCGAATATCGGACATGGTGTCCATGTCGGAGCCCGCACGATGATCGGGGGAAATTGCCAGGTGGCAGGCAACGCACGAATTGGGGCCGATGCCTGGATCGGCCAGTCTTCAACCATCTGCGACGGCATTTCGGTCGGCGACCGGGCAGAAGTAAAAATGGGCAGCGTGGTCATTCGCAGTGTGCCGGCCTGCGCTTCGGTTTCAGGCAATTTTGCTTTTTCGCACGAGGCCCACATTCGTGAATTCGCGCAAAGACTGCATGGCTGACGCAAATCCCATTCCAGTCCAATTCAAAGGCCAGCGGGACTACCTGCAGGGCGCCGATCTGCACGATGCTCTCTGCGCCCTCGTCGAAGCGAACGGATACGCCAACATCGAAAAAATCGACCTCACGTTCCACAAAATCGTCCGCGAAGGTGTCGATGCACGGATTTCAGATCGAGTCCCGGCCAGCGCAGCGCCGGGTGATACAGTGGCGGTATTTCATTTTCGAGCAAACGGAAACGACAAAGCCATATTTCTCATTCCCAATGGCCAGCCAGTGACCGTCCGCATCCCGTACCCCGAGGAACAAATCGTGGCTGCATGCGAGTTCAATCGCGAGCGGCAGAGCATGTCCGTTCCCGGCAGCCTGCCGTTTTCCAACATGGAGATCCTGGTCGCGGCAAACAAAGCGCTGCTTCAGCGGCTCTTTCCCGATGAACCCGGCAAATGGATCTTCACGCGCCTGCAGCTCACCGAGGGCATCTGGCATCGCCGGTTTGAAACTCTGGAAGTCCGCCTGGAAGCAAATCTGAATTTTCTGCTGACCCGAAGCGCCATCACGGCGGGCAACATGGCTCTTGGCCGGATTTTCTTCAGTCTCGTCAAATGAGCAAACCAGGAATCGAAGACGTTGGCGTATACATCCCGGCTGGCCGGCAGTCGAATGAATCGAGGAAAGCCCAGTTTGGTATTGATGACGCCTTCCTCGAACAAAAGATCGGAGTCCGAAATGCGGCCCGCAAAGCTGCGTCGGAAGATACGTCGGATCTATGCCTTGAGGCGTTTCGTGCCCTTACGGAAAAGCGGGCCATCGACGCTGGCTCGATTTCCTGCGTCGTGGTGGTGACGCAGAATCCCGATGCCAGGCTTCCGCATGTCTCGGCGATCCTCCACGGGAAACTAGGGCTCCGGGAGGACTGCGCCTGCTTTGATATTTCGCTGGGCTGCTCCGGATACGTTCACGGGCTTTCCATCATTCTTGCGTTCATGGAAGCGCACTCGTTGTCCACAGGCCTCCTCTTCACCGCTGATCCGTACTCAAAGATCGTCGACCCGGAAGACAAAAACACCTCACTGCTCTTTGGCGATGCGGCGACCGTGACTTTGATTGGGACCAACCCGGTCTTTCACGCAGGTCCTTTCAGCTTCGGCACAATCGGAAAGGAACAGATGGAGCTGTCCTGCCCATCGAATGGCCGCCTCTCCATGAATGGCCATGCCATCTTCAATTTCGCCGCGAAATCGGTGCCGATCGATCTGGACCGGGTCCTGGCAAAAGCCGGCCTGGACCGGGATGAGGTCGATAGGTTCCTGCTCCACCAAGGTAGCAAATACATCGTTGACACAATCGCCAAGAGAGCAAAGCTGGACTCCGGCAAGGTGCCGTTCGACATCGCCGAATACGGCAACACCGTTTCCTCGTCGATTCCCATTCTCCTCGAAAAGCAGCTCGCCCCAGCGGCGGGCAACATTTTCGTGCTCAGCGGTTTCGGGGTAGGATTGGCCTATGCCAGTGCAGTGCTTCGGCGAGTTTTGTAATCCATGAATGCCACGCCCGAAAAGATTTTTGCCATTATCCGAGATTCGGACATCACTTCGATGAATCCCGAGGAACTGGTCGCGCACCTGCCACTGGCAGACCAGGGCATTGATTCACTCGAGCGTGCGATGATCTTTCTGAACATCCAGGAAGCGTTTAACGTCACGTTTGAAAAGAGCGACTACCCGCGTTTGCAATCGGTCGATGACATCGTTGCCTTCCTCAACGGCCAGCCCTGAGCCGAAGGGAGGCCAGGTTCCGGCCAAAGGCACTCTCGCGGTCCTTGGTGATCCCCCGGCATTCACGGAACCACTGCATGTCGGCCGCCCAAACGTGGGTGACGAAGAACGCTTCTTCTCTCGCGCCCGGGACATTTTCAGCCGGCGATGGTTTTCAAACGGTGGTGTATATGTGCGCGAATTTGAAGAGCGGATGAAGGCGCTCCTCGGGGTGCGGCATTGCATCCCGATCGCCAACGCCACCGTCGCTCTCGAGATCGCCATTCGTGCCCTTGGCCTGAAAGGCGAAGTCATCGTCCCATCCTTTACGTTCGTCGCCACCGCACATGCCTTGCAATGGCAGGAGATCACTCCCGTTTTTTGCGACATCGATCCAAAAACGCATGCACTCGATCCGGAGCAGATCGAGCGGCTCATCACGCCGAAGACCACCGGAATCATCGGCGTGCATCTGTGGGGCCGCCCCTGTAACGTGGACGCAATCGCTGAAGTTGCCGGACGGCATGATCTGCGCGTGTTGTACGATGCGGCGCACGCATTCGCCTGCTCTCACAAGGGACGGATGATCGGCCATTTCGGCGATGCCGAGGTTTTCAGTTTCCACGCGACCAAATTCCTCAACACCTTTGAAGGTGGTGCGATCGCCACGAACAACGACGAGCTCGCGGAACGCATGCGGCTCATGAAGAACTTTGGTTTCGCCGGCTACGACAAAGTGGTCCACATCGGCACGAATGGAAAGATGTGTGAGATGTCCGCGGCCATGGGGCTCACGGGACTTGAATGCCTCGACGACTTCATCGCCGTCAACAAAGCGAATCATGCGGCGTATACCGAAGCATTCGCTTCTATCCCGGGAATCTCCGTCGTGCCCTACGATTCCGCGGAAAAGTGTAACTACCAGTACGTCGTCTGCGAGATCGACGCCGCGGATTTTGGCTTGAGCCGCGACGAACTTCTCCGGGTGCTTCAGGCGGAGAATATATTGGTCCGCCGGTATTTTTCGCCAGGAGCACATCGAATGGAACCGTACCGGTCCCTCTATCCAAACGCCGGGCTGTTGCTTCGCGAAACGGAGCGGCTTTGCGAGCGGATTCTCTCCTTGCCGACAGGCACTGCGATCCAGGAGGAGCACTTACAGCGGATCTCCGCCGCGGTGCGCACGGCGCACGAGCGGGCCGGAGAGATTCGTGCCGCCTTTGCGAAGTCTTAGCCGTATGAACGAAACGCCGCTCGTCACGGTCTCGCTGATCACTTACAACCATGCGCGCTTTATCGGGCAAGCGGTCGAAAGCGTGCTGGCGCAACGCACGGACTTCCCGTTTGAACTCGTCATTGGCGAAGATGAATCGACCGATGGCACGCGCGAAATCGTGAAGCGCTACGCGGAGGCGCATCCCGGAAAAATCCGGCTCCACCTGCATTCCAGAGCCAGCAATATCTCCTATGGAGGCAAGCCAACTGGACGGCACAACTACGTTAACAACATCCGATCCGCCCGCGGCAAATACATCGCCACATTGGACGGAGACGACTACTGGACCGATCCGCAAAAACTCCAGTTGCAGGTCGACCGGCTGGAGAGCGCACCCGATTGCGCCATCTGCTTTCACCGGACTCGCGTAGTCGACGAGAACGATAACCCTCTGGACGTTCCTCCAAACGTCCGAACTCCGCAGCCGACTTTCTCGCTTGCGGATTATCTTGATCTTCGATTTTTGCCCGGCGCATGCACCGTCATGTTCCGGCGGAATCTCTTTGGCGATTTTCCTGATTGGTATTTCCAGTGCCCGGTCGGCGACTTTCCGATGCATGTCATGAACGCTTCGCGTGGTGCTTTTGCATTCATCGACCGAGTCATGGCCGTTTACCGCATTCATCCCGGCGGCATTTGGTCGATGGGATTGAACCACACCGAGTGGCAGGAAAAATCCCGTCCGCAGCAGGAACGCCAGGCGCTGCGCTGGAAGAACATGGGAATCCTCTACGGCTACATCGACCGCTATCTCGGCACCGCCTACCGTCCCGTGGTACGGCGCAAAATCGCCGAGTTTGCCAAGGCGGAAGCCGCCTGCCACCGGTGGCTTGGCGACCAGGCATCCACCAGGAAATGCCTCTGGAATATGGTCACTGCCGAAGTGGAAGTCGATCCGGTACGCGCCTTTCGTTCACTGACACTTCTTCTGAAGAGTTATCGGCTCAGGCCGGCACCCGATCCACGGAAGGAAAGTTAGTTAAGCCACGGGCTCCCGGGCAGAGCCGTGATCCGAATTCTCCAGGCGCCAGCGGCCGTCCACCAAAGCATGGCCCAACACGCCTTTGGGAAGTTTCCCGCTGCCAAAGAAGTCGCCGGCATCAACACGAAATTCCAAGGCATTGGTAATCGTATCGAGAATTTCCCCATTCTGGTATTCGGAGATGATCGTGAAATCGATTCGGTAAACTGATTCGCACAGCGGAAGCCGCGGAAGCCGGCATACAAAGGCCCCCTGCTCCGGAAGATTGCCGTAGCTGATTCCCGTCAGCTGATTGGACTGCGTAAAGACCGGCAAGCCGAGCGCCGTTGTTAACGTAATCCGCGCATTCAGCCGCGGAAACGGCTGTTTGGCGACATTGTCGAAATGGAGCCACACTTCCACATCCTGGCCGGCGCGCGTGGATCCAAGGATCCCGCCCTCGGGTTCCCGAAGTTCCAGGCGCCGGACGCGAACCGCGCCGTTTCCGCCGCGGTCCGTGCGATGGTCCAAATCCGAACCCGCCGGTGCATGCGTCGAGGCATAAAAGGTCAGCGCGTCCGTTTGCGATCCATCGAACGTCACCTTCCCGTGATCGAGCACAATCCCACGCGTGCACAGGCTCTCCACGGCGGCAGCCTGGTGGCTGACGAAGAGCACCGTCCGTCCGGATCGCGCGGCATCTCCGATTTTTCCCAGGCACTTCTGCTGAAACGCGGAATCCCCCACGGCAAGCACTTCATCGATGATGAGGATTTCCGGTTCCAGATGTGCGGCGACGGCAAACGCCAGCCGAACCCGCATCCCACTGGAATAACGCTTTACCGGCGTATCGATGAATTCCTCGACACCGGAAAACGCCACGATCTCGTCGAAATTGCGCGCCACCTCGCGGTGCGTCATGCCGAGGATGGCGCCATTCACGAAGACGTTTTCACGACCCGTCAATTCCAAGTGAAAGCCCGTTCCCACCTCCAGCAGCGAAGCCACACGGCCCGCGAGAAAAATGCTTCCTGTCGTCGGCGAGGTGATCTGGGAAAGGATCTTGAGCAGGGTCGACTTGCCGGCACCGTTGCGCCCGAGGATTCCCACGACATCTCCATTGCGCACGTCGAACGATACGTCGCGCAAGGCCCAGAACGACTCCGGTTTGGGATCTTTGCCATGTCCGGTCAGCTTTGCCCGGAGGTCCTTGAAAAAGGTGCGACGATCCAGAACACCCCGGCGGTATTCCTTCGATACATTCTCTACTTTGACGATCACAGACATTGGAAAAGCGCGGCTCCTTACACCGTATCCATCACCGTCTGTTCCACCCGGTTGAAGACAACGACTCCGAACAGGAAAGTCGCGAGGCAGAAGCCGAAACTCATGAACAACTGCCATTTCTCAACCAAGCCATGCCCAAGCAGGGCAAAGCGGAACCCTTCCACGATGGAGACCATTGGATTAAAATAAAAGATCCAGCGCTGGCTCGGAGAGAATCGGGACATCGGCAGGATGATGGAGCTCCCGTACATCAAAAGCTGAATGCCGAATCCGATTCCCATGGAAAGATCCTTGTACCGGGTGGTCAGCGCCGAGACGATAAAACCCGCCCCCAATGCGAGCAGGGCCGTTTGCCCAAGGAGGAAAGGAAGAAGGAAGATGCGCCAATTTGGTTCGACATGGGACGGCGCCGCCCCGGCCGGCAGGTGTAAGTCTCCGTACACATAGTAGACGATGGCGATCGTGAGGATGGCGAACTGCACGAAAAACGGGACGAGACAGCTCAACACATTTGCCAATGGAGCGACCATCCGGGGAAAGTACACTTTCCCAAAAAGCTGCGCGTTGCGGGTAAAGGTGAGCGAGATCTTGTTAATGCAGTCGGAAAAGAAATTCCAGATCACCAGGCCGCTCATGTAGAAGACAAAATGCGGCGTGTGATCGGTACTCCCGAATCCCGCCATGCGGCCAAAGAGGAAGGAGAAAGCAACAGTGGTCAGGAGCGGTTGCAGGATAAACCAGAACGGACCCAGGACTGTCTGCTTGTAGGTCGCTGAAACATCCCGCAGGCCAAGCAGCCAGATCAAATCCCGATAGGCCCAGAGTTCACCCCAGGGAATGGAAAAAAGGCCACGCCGCGGAATGATGATTTTCCGCCAGACGGGGTCAGATTGCGAAAGAGTCGCTTCGGACATGAGTTTCCAGATTATCTACAGTGCCTGCCTGGTGAGGAACGCGCGGGGCGGGCGGGCGACGATTTGTTCGAAATGACCCCGCATCACGTTGCTCTAAGCGGATGACGGCAGGCCGGAACGACAGTCGTAGCATCCACCTCGGCTTCCTTTAAGCCGCCCAGAAAGTCGAGCAACACTTTGATCCTTTGGCGCGCGGGGAAAAGACAAAGCACCTTGGCCTCCACACCATGGAAGAGCAAACCGGTAAGCGTAACCGTCTCTCCGGCAGTAATTTCCGTTTTTACCTCGAGCTCATCGGAATCCCCCCACTCGCGATGAAGGGAAGCAATTTCCACATCAGGAACACGAGCCCACTGTCCGCCAAAATTCAGGATATCGTGCACGCCAAACGCGTAACGTACTTGGCGGTAGCGAGATGCGAGCTCAAACCGGGCAAAAAGATAGTTCGGGAAAAGAGGTTCCATCCGCCACTTTGGACCGGAGCGCGTGGCCCGCTGGATTCGGAACCGTGGATTAAACACCTCCAAGCCGAACGAACGCAGGTGAGCGGAGGCCACATTTTGACGCCGTGGCTTTGAGCGCAGGCAAAACCAAGCTGGGTCAAACGAAAGCATGTCGGGAAAGGCAAAAAGCTTCGGGGCCGGGGAACACAAACGCAAGAGTTTTCCCGGAGTGCACCCCGGACGAGGCATCCTACAGAAAAAGTAAGTTTGCAACCTACATCTAAAATAAGGGTTGAACGCGTAGAAGAGACAGAATGACAACTTACTTGAACTGTAAGTTGTAATAGTACACCATGCGCACACCCCAGTCTGATGTCGATCCCGCCTGGGAAGACCGCTACCTGCCATGTCCAAAGCGTTTCAGCCTCTCTTCATCATCGGCTCTCCTCGAAGTGGTACGACGATGCTCCAGATCCTTCTGGGCGAGCATCCACAAGTGTCCACGACAGTTGAATTAACGTTATTTAAACGATATATCTCTCCCTGGCTCCGAATGTGGGATGAAGAAAAGGGAAACAGTCTTCAAGGCAGATGGAATCAAGGGCTGCCATTTGTCCTTGAGCGGGAGGAGGTTGTAGATTTTTTGAAGACCTTTCTGGCGACCGTCTACTCGAAGCTCCAGGATCGAAAGCAAACGGCGACTCATGTCCTTGATAAGCACCCCGCCAATGCTCTGTTCACGCCCCTGATCCGGGATCTGCTGCCGCATGCCCGCTTCATCCATGTCATTCGCGACGGACGCGACGTTGCCTGTTCCATGGTCTCCGCAGCCCGCCAAATCGGCTTCGGGACACACACTATCCCCGAATCAGCCGTTGCCTGGAAACGGCATGTTCTCGCCGCCCGCGAAGCCAGCCGCCAGGAAGGGTACTTTGAGATTCGTTATGAGGCGTTTCTTCGTGACGGTGTCGCCGCTTACCGGGATGTTCTGGACTTCTGCGGCTTGCCGTACAACGACGAATGGATCGCACAAACCATCGAGAACAACACATTCGAGAAAATGAAGGCGGCGCGGCGCAGCGGCGACGTCCTCGTCCAGGCGCGTAGGGCACATTATCGATCAGGACGCGCCGGAGCCTGGAAAGAAACGCTCTCGGAACTCGATGCCTTTGAATTCGATCGCCTCGCTGGCGACCTGCTACGGGAGCTCGGTTATGAAAACTCAGCCGACTGGTGGCATCGCTCATCATTCTCCCCAATCGTGACTCCACCTTTAGCAACGGCACGACGCCGATATGCATCCCTCTTGCCAGTCATCACTGGCACCAAGGCGTTTCGCCGCCTCATATCGCAGTGGAATGGGGCGCTGATCCAAGGCCCCGCCAATCTCAGTGGCTCCAGACCGGAAAACGAAGGATCCGCTTAAAATAACGGTCAAAATCGGGACTGCGGGCAGCCCTCGCGTGTTTCGACCATTTTTGTGGGGGAGAGAGGATTGAACATTTGACACGCACGCCGACGCGAAAAGTGCTACAGAAGCGCGGTCCCAAATGAATCCTCTCGAACAGCGCCTCCGCTACAAATTTCGGAATCCGCTCCTTTTGGCGGAAGCGCTTACCCATCCCAGCCTTGGGCATGAGACCCAGCGCCATCATTTTGACAACCAAAGGCTGGAATTCCTCGGTGACGCAGTGCTGCAGTTGATTTTCACAGAATATCTCTTCGACCAATACCCGGACGCCACGGAAGGGCAGCTCACAAAACTGCGCGCCAAACTCGTTTCACGCGAAGGACTTCGAATTCACGCTCTGGCCATCCAGTTGGGCAAGTACCTCATGATGGGACGCGGTGAGGAAGCCAGCGGCGGCCGGGAACGGGCCTCGGCGTTGGCCGACGCCTACGAGGCCTTGATCGGCGCCATGTACCTCGATAGCGACTACGTCACCGTCCGTCGTACGGTCCTCACCGAGGCGCGAGATCATCTGGAGGCGTTGCATCTCGATACCTCGGATGCGAATCCGAAGGGACGGCTGCAAGAGATTCTTCAAGCCATCTCTCCGGAAAGCCCCACGTATCCCATCATCGATCAATCCGGTCCGGAACACGAAAAGCGGTTTGTGGCCCGGATCGTCTGGCGCAACCAGGAATTGGGCGAAGGAGAAGGCCGCAGCAAGAAAGAGGCGGAAGTGGCGGCAGCTCGCGACGCTTTGGAAAAGGAACTTTGGAAAAGGCCGCAGCCGGATCCTGCCGATTCCACCGGTTCCGAAGGCGGACAGTGTCCGAATGACCTGCCAATAACTGCGGAATTCGAGGAATAACTCGGACGGTTGGAGAGTTCGTCGAACGGGTCGACGTCCTATACAGAGGCTATCCACCTTCACGGATAGCCGTGGAACAGTGATGACCAAAGGCGTGGAACGCCGGTCAGGCACGTTGTTCACAAGCATAAGAAGAAGAGGGATTTGTGACGGATTTCAACTCTCTCCCTTCACTCTGTGAACAAACCCGGCTGATCGGACGATCCGAATCGCAACAACGAGCTTCTTCCGAATACATTGCCAACAACTGTCAATTTCTCAGAATAAAACCCGTCACGGTGATTTTATAAGCGGGTGCTCAGGAAAAACCCCGAGATTATTCCCAAGGGTTGATCGCCGTGGAACGAAGATCAGGACAGTGAGGAACGGCTTTTTCAAAAGTTGTTCACAAGATGAAGAAGACTGCTTCTCTGGGTCATTTCAAACCCTCTTCTCCTTCACGTTGTGAACAACTGAAAACCGGCGCCATTCACTGCATGAGATTGGTTGAACGACAGCCATGGCGGATCACCAGCCCTCCGGTTCCAGCGTCGGAAAATCTGCGTTTCCCTTGATCTGGAGCTCTTTTCCTGGAGCTGCTGCGCCGTTTCGTCGCCTCCGAAAGCGAACAGCTCCAGAATAAACTGCCAATAACTGTCGATAGGTCTGAATAACCTCGATGCCTCGCAATTTGCTGGCCGGGACTGAAAAAGAACCCCGAAAGTATTCGCAACCCCGAATGCGCGTGGAACACCGATGGAGAGAGCGCGGAACAGCTTTTCGACAAGTTATTCACAAGTAGAAGAAGACGGATTGGTTGTTCGCTTTTTCATCTCTTCATCATCACCGTGTGAACAACCGCCGTCAGCCTTGGCGGGCTCCCGTTCGCCAGACCGCCTTCACTCCCGAATGGAAACAAGTGTCCCGAGCGGAATCTCCTTAAAGAGCTTCTTCGCCGCTTCGGTGGGCAGGCGGATACACCCGTGGGAGGCCGGATAACCGGGCACCACACCCTCGTGCATCCCGAAATCGTGGCTGTTCAGCCGCATGAAGAACGGCATCGGCACCTTGTAGATGGTCGAGCGGTGAACGAGGTTTTTGTCGGTGACGACGTAATCACCCGGCTTTGTGCCGTATCCCGGTTTGCCCGTGGACACCTCGGTGGTCATGATCGGAACGCCGGATTTGATGACTGATGCTTCCTGTGATCCGAGTGAGATCTCGATCCGGATTTGATCGGGACTTGGGCTTCCTTCGATCAATGCCTGTATCGCCGGCGCATTGTTCGCCTCCGCGGCGAAAAGCACTGCTGGCATCCGGGACTTGGAAGTGCCGAGTCCACGGTTCGCTCCTTTGGCAAGAAGCGCTTGGATGAACTCTGTCCGTCCAAGTCCGGCTGCCAGCATGAGTGTGGTCATGCCAGGTTCGGATCCGAGATAGTCCCGCATCATCTCGGATGGAACAGCCTGGCTGAAAGTTTTGTCGATGGGACCTCCGAGCGTCTGGTTCGGATTCGTCCCGCAGTCGAGAAGGAAGGTAAACTGGGGCAGGTCGTTGGCCAGGAGAGCATAGGCCAGGAGAGGTTGTGAGCGTCCCTCTGGAGTCGGGGCATCGGGATGCTTCGCAAGCAATAGCCGGGTTTTCGCCGAATCACGCGCCGAGATGCATTCGGCAAGGGCCGCCCGTGTATCTGGTGCCCATTTCAGATGCGCTGGTTCCCGCGTGAGGATGGGTTCGATGACCCTCCAGTCGTGCGTTGCGAACGCGTGCGAAAGCAGGCTGCTTCCGCCTTCACAGCAGTGAATGTCTGACACCGGCGCGCCGGATTGCAGCAGCAACTGCAAAGCGCCAAGGCTGCGCGTGACGACGGCGTAGTGCAGCGCGGAGTGGCCGTTTTCGTCGACGACCGCGAGTTTTGCCCCTTTCAGGATCAGTGAATGGATGGCGCTTGTTTGATCGGCCATCGCCACAGCCATGAGGGGCGAAATTTTGTGGGGCCCGGCGTGATTCGCGTCCGCTCCGGCGGAGAGCAGCAGTTCTACTTCCTCCCAATGCCCGGCTTCGATTGCGGCGAGAAGCGCCGTCTGACCGCTGGAATTGGGAGCATCAACGTCTGCGCCGGCTTTCAAAAGGAGACTCATCAATGCTGGTTGATGCGCCTGAACCGCGCGAACCAGGGAATCGCCATTCCAGGTCCATCCCGCCGTTTCGATCGCCATCCGCGCCTCTTCCTGCGCGCTCTTTTTCGGCGGTGCAAAAAGCGTCGTGAACCAGGAACCCGCGATGGGGTCGGATCTCTTCGCCGGTTGCAGAGATGCAGTTTCGAATGTTTGAACTGGCGCGATGGTTTCCGTGAGGACTGGTGGTGACGCGTGATGTTGCGCCGTCCAGATGGACCACCAGAGGCTCGCGGCCAACGCCGCTGCCAGTGCCAGGAGCGGTCCCCTGGCGTCCCGAACCCAAGCCGATGCTGTGTGCATACGAGTAAGTAATTGGCGAAAGGGTAAACGATCCGGCGCGTAATTCCGGATGCGCATTCCTCCTTCGCCCTTCGGCGTATGCGAGCGTCTCTCGACTCAGTACACGAATGGAATGAACCGCTTAACCTGTGCGGCGTATGCGGAATATTCCGGAAATTTTTCCTTGAGCCAGCGCTCTTCGCGGCCGGCTTTGGCCTCAAGCAGCGCGGCTTGCGCGGCAGCGAGAACGAAACCCCACGGGCTGATCCAAAGACATGCCCATCCAAAAGCCAGGAAGATAAGGCTCGCGTAGAGCGGGTGCCGGATGACTCGGTAGACTCCGTGCCGGACCAGCTTCATGCCGGGCAAAGGCTTGGGGAATGGCGTGCGATTCTTCTTCAAGGCCCAGACGCCGGTGATGCCTGCGACAGCCCCGCTGACAATCAGCCCCCATGCCGCAATACGGACCGGCATGGACGCCGTGCTCGTATTTCCGAGAGGGGTGCACACGAAACACGCCGGCATCAGGATGAACTGGGCAATGACCCAGACGCCGCCTCTTTCAAAAAAAGAAACGGGCTTGTTGGAGCTCATCAAGGACGGAGGCGGCGGTGTTTTCCACTCGACAATCCAATGAACGCCGCCGCTCGATGGAACTCAACCTTTCCATCGTGGCCAATCTGACCATCACGCAACTCAAACAGACGACTCTCCAGGGCAGGACCGACGCAAAAGTCCACGTTCAGATCGAGACACTCACCCGAAAGGACGCTCGCAATGGCAAGCCGTTCTGGGAAATCCTCGCCGCGGATGCCGAGGCGAAATTTACCCTGCGGGCCTGGAGCGATACACCGTCATTTGCCGTCTGCGAAGGATTGCAGCAGGGGATGTTTCTCGAGATCTCGGGCGAATTCTCGAACGACACCAATTTCGGACTCGATGCCCGCAATTGGACCTGCCGCGAACTTTCAGCGGAGGAACGGACGTCGCTGCTCGCGGGCTCTCCGGAACTGCGAGCAAAGCAGGCTGCAGACTACGAATACATTCAGATGGAAACGACCGCCGTCTCCGATCCGCGGCTCAAGGCTCTTTGCGCTTTGTTTCTTTCGGAATTTGGCGACCGTTTGAAACGCACCGCCGCGGCGCGGCACAATCATCACGCGAGGCGCGGCGGACTTGTGGAACATCTCGCCCAAATGATGCGCTCGGCTGTTGCGGTCTGCACTGCGTACGCCCATTTAAATCGCGACCTTCTCGTCGCCGGAGTGCTATTCCACGACTCTGGCAAACTCTGGGAAAACACGCTGCCTCCCGACGGATTCTCCATGCCGTTTGACGAAAGAGGCGAAATGCTTGGTCACATCACGATCGGCATCGAGCTCGTCAACACCTTGTGGCGGAAACTGACCTCCATGTCCGAGGCGAAAAACTGGAATGGTCTGTCCCCGGCCAGTGATGACGTCAGGCTCCATCTCCTCCACCTTCTCGCGTCGCATCACGGAGAATTGCAGTTCGGCTCACCGATCGTTCCAAAAACCCCGGAAGCATGGGCCTTGCACTATGTCGACAACCTCGATGCCAAAATGGAAATGATGGCGTCTGCGTACCAAGGCAAGACTCTTGCCCCAAGGATCTTCGAGCGCTTTTGGCCCCTTCCCGGAAATGCCCTTCTTCCCTTGGCGAAATTTGTCGATCCGGGAACGGTATAAGCTCCGTCACGGGCGAAATTTTTTGGCCCTCTTTAATCGGTTCATACCGCTCCATCGAGGAGGTGGTTTAACCGAAGATATGACGCAAAAAAGTTTTGCACTTTCACCATGCCAGAGGATTGACCCAATGAGGTTTCCACACCACCGCAACAAAAGCTTCATGTCAACAAAGTGCTTGCATCTTTGTATGTATGGCGTAAATACTTTGCCAACTCCCAGCTCCATGTGTTCCCTTCGTACCGCCGCTACGTCACCATTTCGGTTGCATCGTAAAGCATTAACCAACTTGAAAGCCAAAGGTTTCACGTTGGTCGAAGTGGTGCTCGCCATCGGCATTGTTGCCTTCGCCTTTGTCGGATTGCTGGCCCTGATGCCTGCCGGTTTGTCGACCTTCCGGAAGGCGATGAACACTTCCGTGGGAGCGCAGGTAGCGCAACAGCTCTCTTCGGAAATCGAGCAAACGGATTTTGACAGTCTCCTATCCAGTTGCCAGCCGGACATCAGCGCATTCACGAGTGGTTCCACCTCTGAGGATGGAATTCTGTACTGGAAAGGCAATCAGGCGAAGTTCCGGTATTTTGACGATCAGGGAAACGAAGTCACGCCGAGCGGAGGAGGTGACTCGCTGCAAACGCAGGAGAAGCAGCGGATCTTATATTGGGCACTAACCAGGGTAGCACGTGCACAGCTCGTCCCAGGCAGTACGACCAGCGTACAGGGCCGCTCTGATAACAAGGATCTCGTCCAGATCACGATTCAAGTTCTGGAAAATCCGTCCAATACCCCGCCCAATCAGGTTTCGAATACCGGAGATCTCAATCATCTGCTTCTCGATCCGGCCAAAACTCCTACCCCGTATGCGACATATGTCATGTACGTCGCACGAAATGGGTACGCTAAACCCGGGAATTAATCTTAACGCCACGCCAATGAATCCCTCAGACAATTCGCGCGACCGCGCCGGTTTCACGCTGGTCGAACTCATGGTTTCGGTCACGATTCTTGTCCTGTTGCTCAGTATCATGCTGACGATTACCAATCAGACTTCAAAAGTCTGGCGGAATACGACCAGCAAAGCTGAACAGTTCCGGGAAGCGCGTGACGCCTTCGAGTCCATGACACGGCAGATTAGCCAGGCCACGTTGAATACCTATTGGGGGTATCAATTTGATGTCGCCAACACGACCAAGCCCACACAGTACATCCGGCAGTCGGATCTCCGCTTTGCCAGTGGCTCGATGCAGTACGGTACGGGTTTGAGCGCATCCGGCAGTGCCTCACAGACTGTGCGGCCGACGCACGGCGTATTCTTTCAGGCCCCGCTGGGATTTGTCGCCCCCTCAACTCCTGGCGATACACAGTGGCTGGATTCGGCGGGCCTCGAGGATGTCTTAAATACCTGGGGGTATTACCTGGAGGTCGGAAGCGATCTAACTCCCTCCTCTAATTTGCGTCCTTCGTTTCTTCCATCGACGGTGGTTCCGGCCAGGGTGCGTTCACGATTGATGGAACTCATGCTTTCGGCCAACTCGAACGCCATCTACCAATACACGCAACTTGCGAATCCGGTGAGCGCGAACCAGAACTTCGATTGGTTTCGGAAAGCCCTTGATCCTACTGGTAATACGAGCAGCTCTACCGTTCGCCCGGTACACGTTCTGGCCGAGAATATCATCGCGCTTGTGATTCTGCCCAAGCTTTCGAAGAAGGACATGGACACGATTAACACCACGGCGGGTGCGAGTCTGAATGACTATAGTTTGGCGCCGAACTATCTCTACGACTCAAATACACAGGGCCAAGACACCCTCCCGGCCCGTACGCAGCCCTCGCTGGGGAATCTTGCCATGCGGGCTTTGAATACGAAGAATCAGCTCCCGCCTGTCCTCCGGGTCACCATGGTGGCGATCGATGAACAAAGCGCGTCGCGCCTGGGACAGATGGACCCCACGTCTGATGATCCATTCCGACTTAAAACAGCGTTCCAGCAGGCATCGAGCTATAATGCTGAAATGTTTACTACCAATGGCGACGTCTCCGCTTCCCTGGAGGCGCGTTTAATTAACGCCAACACCAGTCAATCGACGATCAAAGTAAACGGCAATACGGCGCGCGTACCGATCAACTATCGAATCTTCACAACCGATGTTTCGATTCGCGCGGCGAAGTGGAGTGAATCCCAAACCAACTAATCCCCCAGACCATGAATAGCATGCCATCGCAGCCCGGTATGTCACATCCCAGTACTTCCAGACAAGGCGTCGCCCTTGTCATCGTGCTCGGATTTCTTGTTCTCATTTCGGCTCTTATCCTGGCTTTTTTCTCCACGGTAACGACCGAACTGACGGCATCCCAAACTTACGCGGGAAGTGTGACGACCAAACAACTGGCCGATACCGCGACCAATTTCGTCATGGGACAAATCTCGATGGCGACGCAGAGCGTCAAGCCTGGCACGACAAGCTTCGACGCCAATGCCGCATTGGCCTGGGCTTCCCAGCCGGGGATGATTCGAACGTTTGATACGACTGGGCAAGGATACCAGTACTTCAAGCTCTATTCATCTCCGCAAATGATCATCGATGCCCAGCAAGCGGGGTCTTGGGATCCGATTAAGGAACTGAGTAACGAGGTGCCCGACGACTGGGCGACCAAGCCTTCTATTTTTACGGATTTGAATAGCCCGCGACTGGTTCCGGACGCGGGGGCGAATAATCAACAGACCATTCCCCCGGAAGATGTTCTGATCGACAAGACTTACTATCGCCCTACTTATCCGATTGTGGACCCGGTCGCCCAGGCGACGAAGGGTAATCCGTTAACCGGCGTCGACGGATTCAGCATCACGAATCCTCCTGGTGGTAATGCCCAGAATCCTCCTTCCGCCGGTTATAATCCGCTCGCCGGAGGCCCGACGGGAAACCCGGCTCCGATGCCGGTGCGCTGGCTTTATGTGCTTCGGGACGGAAAGTTGATCGCCCCGACCTCCTCGAATGGAACACAGGCGATCTTCCAGGGTTCCACTGTCGTTCCCACGACAACCAACCCGATTGTTGGACGAGTCGCTTTCTGGACGGACGATGATACCTGCAAGCTCAACGTCAATACCGCGTCGGAAGGCGTTTTCTGGGATCGGCCCTGGGCGAATAGCACCGATACCACCAGCCCTTACGGTGAATTGCAGCTTGGACAGCGCATGCCGGCGCAGGACGAATTTCAACGTTTTCCCGGGCACCCGGCCACGACTTGTTTGAGCACGGTGTTACAGATGAACTCCTACTATCAGGTACCAACTGGCGCCGCCAGTATGCACCTGACGACCACGAATTACACGAATGCGTACCAGCATTTTTACACCTTAAGCCCGCGCGTGGGACTGAATGGAACGCAGGCGGGAACGGTTGCGAATACCAGTGACAGCCTGGCGCGTCCAATGGTGCTCGATCAGGATCGTTTGTTTGCCTCCTTGGATGAGTTGCAATTCCAGGCGGCTCCGAACTATTCGGGCACATTGCCCTACGGTGAGCGAAACATTAATACGGGTTTTAAGCGGAGCATGCTGGAGAAATCAAAGTTCTTCCTCACCGCCTACAATCGGGCTCCGGAGGTCAATCTCTTTGGGAAGCCGCGCATTACGCTCTGGCCTCTTAACCAGGAGACCGATCCCAATTCTGGAAAAGGTGGCTGTCCGACGCGAATTCGAAATGCGAAAGATGATTTGCTGGCGTTTTGTTCGACCGTCGGTGGCCAGCCATACTACTTTCAGCGGTATAGCATCTATTTGCGGGAGTTGGTAAATAACAGGAGTCAGGGAGGACGGCCTACCGACCCTGGATCAGGACTGCCGATTCCCTTCATGCAGTTGCCAAAATACGGTTACCAGCCGCCGAGCAGCCAATATCCGCATATGGATTGGGATCTGGTTACACGGAATCAAAATCTCTATAGTTATTTGCAAGATTTGACTTCCCGTCCGGAACCGGGCTTCGGCGGCTCCTTCTCACAGAAATACAATTCGAGATCAGCCCTTGGCGCCACGGACCGGGATCAGATTCTCACGGAAATGATCGATCTGGCTCGCTCGGGGGCAAACGTCTACAGTACCGCTCTTTCTCCCCGATATGAATTTGGCCCGGCCCGCGACATGCCGGATGCGTCCATGGGGGAAACACAATTGGTGCCCCTGATTCCGACAGGGTCAGCAAATGGAACGAAAGGTTTTGGCCGTTTTCCCAGCATTGCTGAAGCAGCGCTGCTTTTCTATCGCGTCGATTACCGGGCAGGAGCGGCGCCTGCGACTGGTGCGGCAACACCAATGGTTCGTTGCATGCTTCTCTTTTGCCCCGTGTCTCCTACCTCCGGGCCGGCAAGCTGGAGCCCGCTCATTCGTTATGAGGTGAAGGGTCTGAACAACATCTCGATCAACGGCACAAGCAACCTGTTTCTGAAAGGCACGCCGGACCCGAATGACCCAACGAAAGCTATCCTGACGAATCTGGAGACATCTCGGGTCGGATATGGCAGTGGAGACAGCCACTCGACTGCCTTTAATGGCCTGTTTGCACAATTCCGCAGGTGGTCAGGGGCGGGAGCGGATGCTAACAAGCACATCTTGAACCATGATGAAGTCGTGGGCGGCATCGCATATAACGAGGAACTGGACTATCCTTTCGTGAGTAAGGGAATCACTCTTACCTTTCCACCAGGTTCAAGTACTGCACCGGTCCTCTTTAATGGGGGAAATGGGATCGATGTTGAAGTGCATTCCGGATACGAAGAACTGCCTTCTGGCGGAATACCTTCTCCATCAACGTTGGTTCAAAGCTATCATTTCGATTTTCCGCAGTTCACGGTGAACATGGCACAAGCTCCAAATCCGCTCGTGACCGAGCAGACCACTCCAACGGGTGGGGCCCGTCAGGCGATTGGGATCAATACGCGGATCACGGGTGGAATCAACGGTCTGGTCGACACTGCCAATGACAGGATTCGCAGCGTCCAACTCGATCCGAAAGGGCCAACGCACGGGGATATCCGGCTGCTGGCTGCGCAACTCAATGTGCCTTCCAGCTACTTTGCCGTCCTTGATAAGACTGGGTATGCTACTCCCACCACTCCGATGGTTCATAGCCTGCGGATGGGAAGCACTGGCCGCTGGGGATACACCATAACGAACAGCGCGCTGGGCGGAAGCGCCCTGATTACGAATACTTACATCAGTAATTATCCGGTTGTAGCGCCGCGCGGAATGAATGGGGCGTTCAACGCCGGCGGTTTAGGGGATTGGGACAATGGTAACGGCAACCTGGAAGACGGCGCATACATCAATAAACCCGATGATGGCAATGCGATCTCGGGCAATTTGTCGGCGCCGGGCGGATATTTCGCCTCCGGGTCATTTACCACCGAAAAAGCCGCCGAGACGTTCTCGCCAAATCGCCAGGTCTCTTCGGCGGTAATGTTTGGTTCGCTGCCGAGCCGGGTTTTCGCCAACCGGCCTTGGGAGACTCTGGTATTCTGCCCAAATCCCGCCGCTGGAAACCAGCATCCGTCGTTCAGCGGCGGTCCCAAAGATCATCTCCTGCTGGATCTGTTCACCATGCCGATCGTGGAGCCGTATGCGGTCAGCGAACCGTTTTCAACGGCGGGGAAAGTGAATTTGAATTATCAGATCGTCCCATTTACCTATATCAGCCGCACCGCACCGTTGCGGGGCGTTCTCAAATCGGTGAAAATCATGTCCATACCGACCACCTCCGCCGGCAATTACAAGTCGGGAGCTGGTGCGACGCTTTTCCGTCGCAATATCGATTTGGATGAGACGATCAAAGGATTTGATGATCGATTTAACAACGGTGGTTTCTTCCGGTCGGCCAGCGAAATATGCGATATGTTTTTGGTGCCCACCGGCACATCGTGGTCAACGACTCTTAACGCAAACTATTGGGGCAAAATGCAGCTCACGGGCGATAACGCACGTGAGATACCGTATGGGCATATCTATCCACGGGTGACCACCAAATCCAATTCGTACACCGTGCATATGCGGGTGGAGGTTCTGAAAAAGAACCCGTCTTCGACGCCGACCGTTTGGGACGAGGCGAAGGACCAGGTAGTGGCGGATTATCGCGGATCGTCACAAGTGGAACGCTACGTCGACCCGGCGGCTCCAGAGTTGACCAACGTGGATTTCATTGCCCAAAAGGGGACAACCCTTGACCAGTATTATCGTTTCCGTGTAGTTGGGAGCAAGAGGTTCGCGCCTCAGTAGTCCTTTATTAATTCCCCTCATGAACAACGCGCATTTCTCGTCTCTCCGGCGATCGGCGGCTTTCACGCTGATCGAAATGATCGCGGTCATCTCGATCATCGCGATTATCACGGTCTTCGTTGTCCCCGCGGCGACCACCATCCTCAAAGGATCGCAACTGACGCAGGCCTCGACGATCATCACCGACCAAATCAGCTTGGCGCGGCAACAGGCCCTGACCAAAAACTGCATGGTGGAAGTGCGGTTCGTTCGTTTTGGCGATCCGGAGCAACCGGGTGAAAAAGCATCCACCCCAATGACCGGGAAATTCCGGGCTTTGGAGGTCATGCAGGTCCTTCCTTCCGGAGTTTCTGTGCCGCTGGGAAAAGTCCAGATCCTGCCGACATCCATCATGATGGCGTTTACGGAAGGGCAGACTGCGACGGGCAACAGCAACAGTAACTTTTCCACGCTGCTGAGCACCGGTTCGGGTACGGCGCCGTTGTATACAACCACGCCTCCGAACACGGACCCGGACCTCCCACGGGGAATCAAGAAGAGTTACAACTACTACTCGTTCCGGTTTCTCCCGGACGGTTCGACCAACCTGCTTCCGACGGTCCAATGGTACGTGACGCTGATCAACCGGAACGATGAGGCCAAGCTCTCGGGTACCGGGATTCAGTCGATCAACTTCTTCACGCTGCAGCTTGATCCCGTCAGCGGTGCGACGCGTTCGTACCGTCCGACGGCCAAGTAAGGGCCAAGTAAGTTTCTTACCTAGCCAGGTCCACGGCAGTGCCTCGTTCGGCGCTCTCGATTGCCGCAAAGCAAAGCCGCAGGCTGCGCAGATTCGCGGCTGCGGAGTTCAGCGGTTCCCGCCGCTCTTCGATCGCACAGAGGAGTTCGCCCATTGCTCCCTGAAAGCCGTCTGGAAACCAACATCCGCCAAGCCGAGGATGGGCTATGCCAGCAGCAGTGTGAAGAGACACTTGCTGTTGTGTGAGACCCGGGCCAGTGCTGCGAATTGTTCCGAGGCTGCCGGCCGCGGTGGTGCGATCTTCCTGTCCGAAGGCGCAGGCCGCGTTGAAACTGAAGGTCGCTTGCCCGTTTGGGAACTCCACCGCCGCGTGCGCCAGAAAAGGCGGTCGCGCGCGCTGATGGCTTGAACGTTGCGCTGCCGCATAAATACGTAACGGCAGCCGGTTCTCGCCAAAGAGCAGCGCTGCAATATCGAACCAGTGGATGGCAAAATCGTAGAGCACGAGATGATTCACCGTCTCGAAAGCGGTTCCCAGAATCCAATGGTGATCCCAGTGCACCTGGAAATCCACCGTCGCCAGCTCCCCAATCAAACCTGCGGCGATGGCCTGCCGCATCCAGGAAAAGTGCGGCGCCCAACGCCCGTTTTGATTGACCGCGAGCTTCAAACCGAGATCCCGGGCAAGCGTGCACAGTCGATGTCCGGTCTCCAGATCGAGCACAAAGGGTTTCTGGCTGAGGACATGCTTGCCGGCCCGCAGCGCGGCTTCGATCAAATCCGACCGCCCTTCCGGATGAGTAGTGATGTCCAACACCGCGATATCCGGACGATCAAGTAACTCCCGATAGTCTGTGGAAACCGAAGCTTCAGGATAGAATTCCTCCCGTCGTTTCTCAGCTTTCGCCCGGGTGTGGTCGCAAAGCGCGGCGACCTGAAACCCGCCATTTCGATAAGCCTGCAAATGACTTTGCGTAATCCCGCCGCACCCGATCACCCCGATCGGATGCAGATACGGATTTTTTGGCTGTGGCGGGCCATACGGCAAATCGGGCGCCGGAATGACTCCAGCGGTCCGCTCCGTACTGACGCCATAAGTCTCGCCGCTCATCGCCGCACGGTAAGAGGCAAAGCCCGAACTGCCAGCGAGCATCTACAAATCCGCAATCCGCGATCTGCGATCCGCAATCGCCTCATCCGATCAATTTCACCGTTCGCCGCTCCCTGGCGCTATGCACGGCGGTATCCACGATCTGTTGTCCAACCCGCGAAATCTCCACGGAAAGCGGCCCTGTGACCTTTTCTCCCGTGGCGAGGCAGTGGAGAAGGTACTGGATGGGATCCTGATGGGGCGGCTGGACGTCGATCACCGGAATGTCCGACCCGACTGGATCCTGCCGCGTTTGCACGTGAAGCGAAGTAGCATAGTCCCAATTGTTGATCGTCCCGTCGCGACCGACGATCGTAAAGCCACACTTCGGCTGGGGTTGATGGGTCCATGGATCGGTGAAGGTGCCCCAGCGGGTTTCGAATTTCGATAGCCCGCAGTCATAGCGTGCAATCGCGATGGCGTGTTCATCCACTTCGAGGCCCGCCGGTTCATCGACCATGCAGGTCACTTCGATCGGTTTGCGTCCGCCGAGAAACCAAGTCCCGAGCGTGGTGCCGTAACCCATGTAGTCCAGCAGCGAACCCCCGCCCTGTGCCCGCTTATAAAACCAGCTCGCAGCCTTGTCTTCCGTGGTCGGGATTCGCTCATGCTTATCCGCACCGTGATAGAGCGGACCGCGATTACCGCCATAATGGTGGACCTCAATGACTTCACCGATCACCCCTTGATCGATGAGTTGCTTGGCAGTGATCGATCCGGGCATCCACCAAGTCGGCCAGTTGATGGCAAGGAGCTTGCCGGTCTTTGCCACGGCCGCCGTCATTTCGTCCGCTTCCTCCAGCGTGGCGGCGAATGGTTTTTCGACTACGATATTTACGCCGAATTCCGCCACCTTCTTCGTCCACTCGCCATGCGTGGCGGCGGACGGACAGAGGATCACCAGGTCCGGCTTCGTCTTTTCGAGACAGGCGCGATAATCCGTGAAAACCTGGTCACTGGAGAGGCCGAAGTTGCGGGTCGCCTCCTGCATACGCGCCGGTTGTTCGTCACAGATGGCGGCGATTTCCGCGTCCGGATGCTCGGAGACCATCCGCAGGAGGTCGCCCATGTGAAAGTGGTCGAAATTGATGCCGGCGACTTTGAAACGTTTGCTCATGTGGCGGGGAAGATTGAGTTCCGAGTTGAGCGCCACGCGGCCTTTCAGCTCAAGAGCAAAGGCTCACCGGCATGAAGGACGCGATAGGGTTGTCCGATGGCTTCGCAGCTTGGAATGAAGAGATCACGCGGGTCCGCGGTATTAAATTCGAACGTGTCATAATGGCAGGGCACCACGAGGCCCGCGCCCATGGCCTGTGCAAGTTCCGCGGCATCGCGTCCATTCAAATTGCCCGCCACGCGCCGTTCGGGCCGGTTGCCATTGATCGGCAGCAGCGCGAGATCGATGGGCGCAAAGGCGCGGACTTTTTCGGCGAGCCCGGGATAGAGCAGTGTGTCGCCGGAGTGATAGATGGTCCATCGTCCGCGCTTGATGACATAGCCAAGGTAAAGACAGCGGCCGGATCCATCGCGATCGATCTCGTTGTGCGCCGCGGCGATGCCGTGGAACTCCAGGCCGGCAACGGCGGCTGCTGTTCCGTCGTCCAGGCCGATCGGCCCGCGTTCGGCAATGCCGAGCCGTTGCGCGACGAAAGAGCGGTTCGCCTCCGGGATGATGAATTCGATGTTGGGATTTACCGCCAGCAAAGGTTTCAGCGTCTCGGCATCGAGGTGATCGGTGTGATTGTGGCTCGAAGTGACGATATCGATGCCCGTGAGTTTCCGGGGCTGAATCACCAGCTCCGTCATGCGGACATGCGGTTTGTCCGTCCCGGCATACTTATTGGTCAACGAATCGGAAAGATACGGATCGACCAGGATGGTGCGGTCCGAAAAGCGCAGTAGATATCCGCTCTGCCCGAGCCACCAAAGCCGCAATGCGCCGTCCGGTACCGGTTCTGTAATGGACGCCGCAAGGGCGTGGTCTTTGAGGAATGGGGTGCTCATACGATTCCAGATCAATTCCGAGATTCGGCCCGGCATTTGGGTTTGGTTCCCACCAAATGGCCTCTTTTTACGGAGGAATGGCCAATCAGGCCATATGCGGACGGAGATCCAACTCTTGCGGGAGATCTCGCTGGTGCTAGGAAATCCCCAACGCCCGCCGCACCAGACGCACCCCTTCCACCATGTTCTTTAGCTTCTTTTTCGCAGCCCAGCGGGCAGTCTGTGACAGGCCGCAATCGGGTGCAAAGGCCAGACGTTCCGCGGGAGCATATTGCAGACACATCCGAACCCGCCGTGCGACCTCCTCCGGTGGTTCTACGTAATAGCTCTTCACATCGATGATCCCCACCGCGACATCCATCTTCTTCGCGACCTCACCGATTAAGGCGAGCTCGGCGAATTCACGGCTCGCCATCTCTAGATGCACTTCGTCCACCGAGAGGTTGAGAAAGGCGGGAAACATCGGCGCGTAATGCCGAAGGCCCACGGCGCGCCCTTTGAAATTGCCGAAACAAAGATGGGTGGAGAGCCGGCAACGACCCACGACCGGAGCCACGGTGGCATTGAAGATCTGCACGAAGCGCTGTGGATCTTCCTTGTGCGCGTAGCAGCTCATGGACGGTTCATCGACCGTGATTTCGCGGCAGCCCGCTTCCACCAGTGCGACCAGTTCGGCCTGAACGATCGGCAAAAGTGCGTCGGTCAGCGCGTAGCGGTCAGAATAACGCGAGTTTGGCAACAGCCGCCCGCTCAGGGTGTATGGGCCCGGCACACTCGCTTTGAGTACGACCCCGGTTTCGGCTGGCGGGGCGAGCCGCTGCAGGCGCTTGAATTCCTCCACTGCGCCCAATCCTCGCGGTGCGCGCAGCTCGCCTGTCACTTGATGCCGCCCGCGTTGATCGTGAGCCGGCGGGCCAAAGCGGCGTGGAGGCGCACCCTCGAGTGAAATCCCTTCGAGATAGCCGTAGAAAGAGAGATTGAAATCCAGCCGCGTCTGCTCGCCGTCCGTGATCACATCCAGCCCCGCGGCCATTTGATCAGCGATCGCGACTGTGACGGCGTCCTCCTGCAATTCCGCGAGATCGTCCGCTCCGAACTGCACCAGATGTTCGCTGGCGAACTCCAGCCAGGAAGGAAACGGATAACTGCCGATGACAGTCGTGCGGAGGGGGCGCGGTTGCATGGGAACCGTTTTCGCAAAGCGGCTTCCGCTTGGCAATGGCCGCGTCGTTATTGCGCCGCTGGCTTGGGCTGATCCGGAATCGGAACGCTCTTCCCATCCTTGGCGTTTACGAGCACCGCTTCGGTTTTGAAAATATCGCGTTTGGTCACGGCATTTGAAGCGCGCACGGAAACGTGAATGGAACTCCGCCCTTTTCCGAGAATCTCAGCTTCGATGATCACAATCTCGCCTTCCACGGGCCCGCTGATGAAGTCGAATTCGTGGAAAACCTTGGTGACAAACGTGCAACAGGGGTAGCTGAGAGTGGCGGCGATGAAGGCCATTTCATCGGCCAGAGCCATCATCGTTCCTCCGAAAAGCGTACCCGCATGGTTAAGATCTTGTGGCCGGACCAGGAAGTGTTTGGAGAAAATCTGGGACATGAGTATGCGTCTTGGGCGCGAATCCAGCTCTACGATTCGTATCCGCGCAGCATTTCACTTCGATTTTTGCCACGCGAGAACCAATAAGTCCCTTGATCACCGCCCCTGTCACGGCAATGTTTCCATCAACTCTCATGCAATCGGAATCGCCCCTGCCCGAGGACGCGGCCCCAGACGTGGATGGGACGGGTACGGCTTCTTCCCAGCCTGCGGCATACCTTACCCAGGCTTTGAAAGCTGCCGGGGTTGGCACGTGGGTATGGCACCTGACGCGCAAATGCATGGTGTGGGACGACAATACTTACCAGATTTTCGGCGTCGTTCCGGGCGAGTTCATGCCCACGCCGATGACCGTGGATCGGCTGCTGCATCCGGATGATCGAAAGCTTTTGGAAAGGCAGATCACCATCTGCGTGGCCAAGGGAGAAGACCTGAATAGCGAGTTTCGCGTCATCTGGCCGAAGGACGGGTCGGTGCATTATGTGCGGGCTCGGGGCCGAGTCTACCGCGACCGGGAGAGCAATGATATCCGGCTGACGGGCGCCTGCTGGGACATCACCCAGCGCAAGACGCTCGAAGAAGAACTCGCGCATGAGCGGGCGCTGCTGCGCACGATCATGAAGCACCTGCCGGACAAGATTTATTTCAAGGACGCCAAGAGCCGCTTCATTCTCGGAAACGACGAAATGCTGAAGCGCTTCAATGCGACAACCACCGCAGAGATCGCCGGCAAAACGGATTTCGATTACTTCAGCGAGCAACACGCCCGGCAGGCGTTCGAGGACGAGCAGCGGATCATCCGCACCGGTGAACCACTCCGCGGCATCGAGGAAAAAGAAACCTGGCCGGACGGTCGAATAACGTGGGTCTCCACAACCAAAGTGCCGCTGCGGGATGATCGCACCGGAGAGATTATCGGCACCTTCGGGCTTTCGCGGGATATCACCGATCGCCGCCGGGCCGAAGAGCAACTTCAGAAATATGCTGAAGAATTGCGGCGGCGAAATGCGGAGCTGGAGGAAGATCTGGAGATGGCTCGCGAGCTGCAAGGCGCGCTGATGCCGCGGCATTACCCGATCTTTGCGGCATCGTCTTCCGCCTGCGGAAGTGCGTTGCGCTTCTCCCATGTTTTCAATCAGGCGACGACAGTCAGCGGAGACTTTTTCGATATCATCAAAATCTCGGACACGGCGGCCGGGATCTTCATCTGCGATGTGATGGGCCACGGAGTCCGCGCCGCGCTGGTTGCGGCGATCGTCAGGGCCTTGATCGCCGAGCTGAATGGTCATGCTGAACGGCCCGGCGAATTTCTGGAACTGCTGAATCGCAAGCTCTACGGCATCCTGAGCCAGACGGAGATCCCGATGTTTGCCTCGGCGTCGTATGTCATCGCCGATGTGGCAAAGGCCGAACTGCGTTTTGCCAATGCCGGGCATCCCGAGCCCCTGTGCATTCGCCACCGGGCGCAGGCTTCGCGCACTTCCCAGTTGCACCAGAACGGTCGCGGCCCGGTGCTCGGACTCTTTGATTCACCGCGCTATACGACCGCGACCTGCGGCCTTTCCGTGCACGATGTGGTGCTCCAGTTCACCGACGGCCTTTACGAAGTGGAAGGCGCCGGCGGGGAACTCTATGACGAGAAATGTCTCATGCAGGCGGTCGATCGCCGCGCCGATCTCAATGCGGGCGACCTCTGCACGGAAGTGCTCGCGGAAATCCAGCAGTTCTCGGCGAACAAACACTTCACCGACGACGTATGCCTCGTCGCCGTGGAAGTCGATCGGATGTGCGCCTGAGGAAAGAGACGGTTACGTTTTAACGCAAAGACCGCGAAGGACGCAAAGGCACGCAAAGATTTTGAGTAGGTTGATCTGATTTGCCGACGCATCGCCGTAAGAAATCCGAAGAGCGAAAGCCGAGGGGTATGCTCTTCTTTTTTCTGAATCTTTGCGAACCTTTGCGGGCTTCGCGGTCTTTGCGTTAAAGAATAATCGCCCTCCTTCGCAGTGCGGCGAAGGCATAAAATTGGCTACCCCGAAGAACGCGAAGACTCCCCTCTCAAGGCGTCAGCACCACAAACGACCGCACCCCGCCGCGTGCGATGTACAGCACCGACCGGTCGCCGGAGGCGAGTGCCTTGGTTCTTGCGATAAAATCAGCCGGAGTCCGGATCGGATGATTGTCGACTTCTTCGATGATATCCCCAACCCGCAGACGTTCTGCTGCCGAGGTTTCCGGCTGCAACTTGCTGATCGCCACGCCTTGAATATTAGCCGGCAGCGAATTCCTCAGATTGGCCGGGATTTCGCTGACTTCGATGCCGGCCAGGGCGTTTTCCGCTGTGGATGGAGTTTGCGATGGCGCTGTTTGCGAAGATCCAGGAGGCAACGGCGCGGGCGTTTGGGGAAGAACGGGACCGTTGCTCGGAAGCTCCGCGATCTCGACCGCCACGGTCTGCTGGCGGCCGCTCCGGATGACACCAAGCTTCACTTTGGTTCCGACCCCCGCGGCGGCAATCTGGTTGCGGAGATTGATGCCATCCTCGGTATCGCGGCCATTGAACGAGCGGACGATATCCCCCGCCTGGAGCCCGGCACGTTCCGCGGGTGAGCCCGGCTGCACCGCGCTGATGAGCGCTCCACGCGTGTCCTGAAGGCCAAAGCGCTGCGCCAGGGCTGGCGTGAGCGACATCATATTCACGCCGAGGTATCCCCGAATCGGCCGCCCATTTTTGAGCAGGGCCTCCATCGTCGAACGTGCCGTGTTGGCGGGAATGGCAAAGGAAATGCCGGCCCAGCCGCCGGTTTGCGAATAGATCGAACTATTGATGCCGATGATTTCGCCGCGAAGATTCAGCAGCGGTCCGCCGGAGTTGCCGGGATTCACGGCGGCGTCGGTTTGGAGAAATTCCACTCCGCTATCATGCAGGGCGCGGCCCTTGGCGCTGATGATACCGCGTGTCACCGTTTCCTGCAGGCCGAAGGGATTACCCACGGCAAAGACCAGTTGTCCCACACGCACCTGATCTGAGTCACCTAATGGCAGCGGGGTCAGATTTGAGGCGTCGACGCGAAGGACCGCGATATCCACTGCTTCGTCGCTGCCAATAAGCCGCGCCGGCAAAATGCGGCCGTCGGTGAACTGCACCTGGATCTGCTCCATGTTCGCGATGACGTGATGATTCGTCAGGATGTGACCTTCTTTCGAAACGACCACGCCCGAGCCGAGCGCGGTCTCCGTGCGTTCCGCGACCCGCTGCCGGCCGAACATGAAATCAAACGGATCGACGAGCGGCACCCGCACCCGCCGTGCCGTGGCGATGGAAACGACGGAAGGAACGACACTTTGAACGAGCTTGGTGTACTCGCCGTCGAGCGCGGCCATGACCTGCACGTCCTTGAGATCAATCACGGGACCTGAAGCAGGCGTGTACGTCTCGGACACGCGATGGATGCGGCCGTCTCGTTCCCAGCGGAACCAGGCAAAGACAAATAAGGCGATGACCAGCACCAGAAAGATGAATCGTCTCATGAAGCGCGGAGATTAGTGATTTCGTTCATGAAAACGAGGAGAACAGAGCGCTTGGTGGCATGCGAGGATTGGGAAGAACGCTCGATCTGAAATGGGTGAAAACGTTCAACGTCCAACGTTCGACGTTCAACTTTCAAGGGTTCCGATTTCCACGCTCGACGGACTCCAACGCTTCAATCCTCTGTCTCATCGCCCTTGAATCGAAAAGGCGTGCCTCCGAGCAGGGCATCGCTCGTGATGCTCGGGCACCAGTATTTTTCCACGTGTGCGATCATCAGGCGCGTGCCTTCGAAGTGACTCACGTGCAGTGGCGTCGCCGGGTTGTACATTGTATCGGTCAGATCCCGCACAAGAACGACGTGTTTGCCCTGGTGCACCATCTGGCGAATGGCAAAGGGTCGTCCCAGAACACACATATTGAGGTGCACGCCGCAGACGATGACGTTCTCGATGCCCCGCTGCTGCATCAGGTTATAGGCTTCGGCGCTCTCGGTAATAGCGTCTCCATCGGCGATTTCGATGGCCGAATGTTCGCGGGTCCACGGATAAGGGTCGCCCTTCTTCCATGTCGTCGCGCAGTCGCAACCGCCGTCCGAATCGTCGATCGGCAGCGGCGCTTCGGCAACGGGATCGATGAAGCACCATCTCTGCAGCGGCACTGGAGGCACCGCTTTGGCGGCATCCTGGGCCAGCTTGCGGCCGGGATGATCTTTGTAAAAGGCCATCGTGTCGCTCGGACAGTGAATAATCAGCACACCTCGCATGCGTGCGGCTTTGGCGAAGGCGTCCACCCGTGGCGCCATCTCGGCCACGCGCGCGGCGGAATTCGGGCAGGTGTGAGCATCCCACATATCACAGATGACCAAGGCGGTCTGGTGGGGATTCCAGTCGAGGTGAACCTCCCGTGGGCCAGTTTCATTTCCACCTTTATCCAGAGGACGTTCGCGTCCTTGGAAGTGTAGGGTTTCGTCACCTGCGAACACTGAGCAGGCGAGGGCAAGAAAGAGTGCGGCGCCTGGCCGCAAGATGCGGAGGGGAAACATGTGATGGGGGTTCCAAGTTAAAGAACCCGCCGGGCTGGAGGAAATTTGGCCGCAGCACATGTGCCGCGGATGGCCGTCCTATTTCGGGAGTTCCGGCTCGGTTGTGGATGGCGTGGGAACCGATGCCGCCAGAACGAGGTCCGCGGAGCCATTGAAGTAGGCAACCGCTTTCTTGTTTCGATAGATCGCCTTGCTCTCCAGCAGCACCTTTGTCTCGCCTTCGGCCTGCATGCGTCCGGTGCCGAAATACAGATAGCCGATTTCATGGCTGCCCGGTTTGCCTGGATCTGTGAGGCTTTTTTCGTCCTGCACATAGTCCGGTACCAGGTCCGAAAGCAGATTCGGAAACCGTCCGCCATGATCGTTGGCGTAACCCTTGCACTGATAAGCAATCCAACGCGCCTGGCGCAGTGAGCGTTCGCCGGCGCTGCCGGAGTGCGCGGCAGAGAGAATCGGGAAGAGCAAGGAAGCGACGATTGCGCAAAAAAATGCCGCAACACTGAGATAGCCGAGAACTAATCCTGTCGTGGCCAGCCCCATGCCTTTGATGGCTCCGCCGGAACGCCGGATCTGCGAGCGCGCGACGTGCCCGAAGATCACCGCCAGGATTCCAGGCAGGCAAAGCAGGCCGAGCACGAAGCTGCTGATCGCGAATCCTGACGTCTTAGTTGTAGCAATGGCGGGCGCGGCGCCGTGCGGCGCCCCGACTGCATCGACGAAATTATTGAGCGGCACCCAATCCGGAGTGCCTTCCTGCCATCCCAGATCGCTCGGCAGCAGCGTCCCACTCGCCAGAGCCGCACGCACTTCTTCCAGCGAGTACGGACCAAGCTGCTGCCCATCGTGATGGACGAGGATTTTCATGGCGCGAGCCTAAGTGAGTGAAAGGCCGCGTGTCGAGAGAGGGGCGTTACGGAGTCGTTTGGTGAGAGTGTATGGTGGTAAGTACTTCTTCCGGCAACTCGTTGTCTGCCAATCGCAGGGCTGATCCATCAAACAGCACAACGACGCGGCGTCTACCATACAGCGCCTTACTCACGATCAGCACATATCCAGGCGGATCAGAAAGATCGTACTTCGATCTGCCCGCACCGAAATAAATGTAACCGGGCTCCGAATTTTGAGGCTGGCCCGGATCCGCGAGATATTTCCGATCTTCAACATAAGCCGGCGCCAGGGCATCAAGAGCAATGGGAAATTTTCCGTTGTTGTCCCATGCGTAGTTGAGGCATGCGATGCCGATTTGTTGTGCCTGTTTTATCGAGAGCGTCATTCGCGCGGGGTGCCGCAGAGCATAAATGGCGCTCCAATCTTGGACGTCCAGCAGACCGCCGTAGCTGAGGACGAGGCCAAAGACAGCACCCACGCGCATGCTCAATAGCCGCTGCGCTCTCTTGTTCTGCCAGAGCGAGCAATGCCCGCAGACTGCGCCGAGCACTCCGCAGACCGTGAAAGGAATCCAAGAAGGAGAAGGGTTTGGCGCGGCCATTCCCAAAATGCCGAGAACGATGCTCCAAAGGGCCAAAAGAGCACTAAGTGTGGTCCTGGAGCGTGACGGATCTCCGCTCATTTAAGTCCACGGTATCAGCGAGCTTACGCCGCGGCCACCGGTGTCTTTTCCGAGCTGGACCGCTTGAGCGAACTCTTCACGAAATTCGCGCCGAGGTCCCAGAGCGGGCCTGGGAAAGAGCGGCATTCGTCGAGTACCGTATCCAGTGCAGTGACAAAACGGTCGATCTCCTTCTCACCAACGATGAGCGGCGGCAGGATCTTGATCACATCCATGGCGTGTCCGGCGATTTGCGAGAGAATGCGATGCTTCGTGAAGAGCGTGGTGACGAGCATCTGGGCAAACAGTTCCGCTTCCATCTTGTGGAGAAGCTTCCAGCCCATGCGCATGCCGAATTCCTTCGGCTCGTGGAATTCGATGCCGATCATCAGACCGACGCCGCGCACTTCCTTGATCAGCGAATGCTTGTTTTGCAATTCGCGGAGCCGGGCCACGAGTTTCTCGCCCATCACGCGGGAACGCTCGACGAGCTGCTCATCCTCGAGCACCTGCAACGTTGCCAGACCGCAGGCCATGGCGAGATTGTTGCGGCCGAAGGTGGAGGAGTGGACGACGCAGCGATCGAGCCGCGAGAAGGTCTTCTGGTAGATGGACCGGCGGGTGAGGATCGCGCCGCAGGGCACGTAACCGCCGCTGAGAGATTTGGCGACCGTGACTATATCGGGCTCGAGATTCCAGTGCTCGTGTCCCCACCATTTGCCGGTGCGGCCGAGAGAGGTCTGCACTTCATCGCAAACGACGAGTGTGCCGTATTTCCGGCAAAGCGCCTGGGCCTGCTGATAGAAATCGCCCTCCGGATAACGCACGCCCTTGCCCTGGACGGGCTCAAAGACGAGCGCCGCGATATCGCGTTTGGCCAGCTTTTCTTCGAGCGCGGCGAGATCGCCGAGAGGCAGGCGGACGGCATCGGCCAGAAGCGCGCCAAACCCTTCCTGGAAATGCACATCGCCCATCATCGAAAGCGCGCCATTCGTGAGGCCGTGGAACGCCCCCTTGAAACTGAGGAGCCCGGAACGTCCCGTGGCGGCACGCGCGAACTTGATGGCGCCTTCCACGGATTCAGTGCCGGAATTGCAGAAGAAAATCGCGTCGAGATGCGCCGGCGCTTTTTTCAAAAGCGCTTCCGCGAGCAGACCGGAGAGCAGCGAGCAATCCATCTGGACCATATTTGGCAGATCCATCTCCAGCACATCGCTGATCGCTTTCTTCACTGCCGGATGGTTGCGTCCGATATTGAAGACGCTGTAGCCGGAAAGGAAATCGAGGTAATCACGCCCTTCGCGATCGTACAGATAAGCCCCCTCGGCCCGCTCGTAAACCTGGTCGAAGCCGATGATGCGCTGGACCTGGACGAGAGTGGCATTGAGGTGACGCTCGTGCAGCGCATAGTTTTCGCCGAGGCGGGTCTGGACGAGCTGTTTGATATCGACGGGCATGGCGGCGGTCAGTTTACGGAGGGTTCGATGGGTGGAAAGGGGGAAGTTCGGTCGCGGATTTAGGAATAAGCATTTAGGATTTGGTCTGGAAGCGTGCCGTGTAACGCGAACGGTGGATTTCGCGGTTTGGCCTTTCCGTACTCCGCGAACTCCGCGGCTCCGCGTGAGAATTAGCCAGCCTACAGAAACGTGTTACGGGCGGAGCTTACGGACCATTTCTTTCGCATCTGGTCCTGGATTCCACTTTCAGAATCCCCTGACCAGTGGTCTGTTCTCGGTGAATCATGAAGCCGTTCGCTTTCCCCGCCCTGCTTTCCCTCCTTGGCCTTTGTTTCGCCGGACCGCTTGTGGCACAGGACAAGGCCGCACCGCCGCAAAACGCGCCGGTCACAGCTGCAAAACCTGCGGGGATGCCCGGTACCCGCGAGGTGAAGGATTTGCCTTACGTCACTGGCGGAAGCGACCGGCAAAAACTTGATCTCTATTTACCGGAAACGTCCACGTCCCCGCGCCCGCTTGTCGCCTGGATTCACGGCGGCGCGTGGGAAGCGGGAAACAAGAATTACTGTCCGGCCAAGGTGCTGGTTGGCCGCGGGTATGCCGTGGCCAGCATTGGCTATCGGCTGAGCCAGCAGGCGGTTTACCCGGCGCAGATCGAGGATTGCAAAGCGGCCGTTCGCTGGCTGCGCGCGCACGCGAGCGAATACGGGATCGATCCAAAGCGAATCGGCGTTTGGGGCGAATCGGCCGGCGGCCATCTCGTGGCTCTACTCGGGACTACAGGTAATATTCGCGATTTCGATGTTGGCGAGAATCTTGACCAATCGAGCAAGGTGCAATGCGTGCTCGATTGGTACGGACCTACAGATTTTCTTCACTATGGCGAGCCACCAAAGAAAGAGCTCGATCGCCCGGGTTCGGCGGTGGCGAAGCTGCTCGGCGGAACAGTGACCGAGCATCCAGCCGACGCGAAACGCGCCAGCCCCGTTTATTTCGTTACCTCGGAATCGGCGCCTTTCCTTATTATGCAGGGAGACAAGGATCCGCTCGTTCCGCTGCAGCAAAGCGAATTGCTCAATACGGCGCTGAAGAAAGCCGGCGTCGAAACGGAGCTCGAAGTCATCCCGGGCGGTGGACATGGTGGCCCCGGTTTCATCACGCCGGACGAACGCAAGCGCATGGCTGACTTTTTGGATCGGCATCTGCAGCAGCACGCGGTTTCGGTGGAGCCAAGTAGGAAGTGAGATGTAGGCGGGCCGTCACGAAGGCATGCCGTGTTTCAACGCTCCGGATATAGTGAAAATTGAATATAGGAGCTGGAAATTTTTAACTAAGTGCGCTGTACTTACGATCATTCTGGGTGTGTTTGCGCACTGGGGTTGGAGATATTGTCTGGTGGGGCATTGGATATCGAAGTATGGGATTGAGGAAAAGTGGAGTTATGGGGCGACTTCTACAATGCCGACATTAAGTCTAACTGTGCACTGGAACGGTATTGCTTACGATGCGCCTTATATTTTAGGTGGAATAGTGGAGGCCGATCTCAAGCTCAAGGATGTCGATGGCGATGGGGTGCCGGATTTTATATTCGGAAATGGATCAGAAGAAATTATAACGTTGTTTTTGCCAGGCTCTGACGACTATCCGCCGCAATTTAAGTTGATAAGGGACGACTCCAGACAATACGGGTACGCGCTGGACAAATGGAAGAACGCAAAGCGAGTGCAAACAGGGGCGAAGTAGGGTGTGAATGCGCCCTTGCTGATGGAGATTTGGTCAAGTGTCGAAGGTCGGTCCTGAATGGCAGCTGAGTAACTGCCCGGTGTTTCAGGAGGCGACCCGTTAATTAACTTCGGCTCAGCTCGAGTTTTATCGGTCTGCCATCTCTTTCCACGAGAGCCCAAAGCGCGTCAGATATTTCCGCAGCCGATCGGCATCGTTTGCACTCTTCTTTTTTGCCCGTGATGCAGAGAAAAGCCTTCGCCCCGCTTCGCTGAGACTCTGTGCTTCCTTGCAGACGCGGAGCACGCAAGCAAGCTGCGCCTGATCGAACAAATCAATTTCCGCCGCGCGGGTTGACCCGAGCACCTTCTGCAGCAGCGCCCCGTCGGCATCCGTCGCCGGTGCAGAGCGCCAGCCTTCGCGCAAGCGCGTAAGTTCGCCTTCGAGTACGGTCCGCGTAATTCGCCCGCCCGGCGCGAGCGTGGCCATGCGAGTCACAGCGGCGTTGAGGTCGCGGAAATTTGCCGTCCAGCGTGCTTCGGGAGAGCGCGCGAAATCAAGAAAGGCCGCCCGCAAATCCTTGGCCAAGCTGATACGACGTCCCAGCCGCTGGCCGGCGATTTCCAGTTCGTGATCGAGATTTGGCGCGATGTCTTCGGGACGCTCGGCAAGGCCGGGTAGATGGAAGGTCCAGAGATTGATCCGGGCGAGAAGATCCTCGCGGAAACGGCCTGCACGAACGTCGCCGGATAGATCGCGATTGGTGCCGGCAATCAGTTGGAAATCGCTTTCCACTTCGGTGTCCGCGCCGACTGGCAGGAAGCGCTTTTCCTCCAGCGCGTGCAGCAGCATCGCCTGTTCATCACAGCCGAGTTCGCCGATTTCATCGAGGAAGAGCAGGCCTCCATTGGCGGAGCGCAGCAGCCCGGAGCGATCACGCTGCGCGCCGGTGAATGATCCGCGCACATGACCGAAGAGCGTGCTCGCCGCGGTATCGCCGCGTAACGTGGCGCAATTCACTTCGACAAAACCGCCTTCCAGTTGATGGCGCTGTTTCTTTAACTCGAAGATCCGCCGCGCGAGTGAGGATTTGCCGGCGCCGGTTGGTCCCATGAGCAGCATTGCGTCGCGTGAAGCCACGGCCACGTGCTCGATTTCATCGATCATGCGATTGAACGCCGCGTTGCGTGTGGCGATGCCGCGTTTAAGGAAAGTCCGCGCCTCACGCTGTTCCTCGGCAAAGCGCGCGGCGATGCGGTCGTACCGCGATAAATCCAGATCGATGATCGCGTATCTGCCCGGACTCCGGCGATCGCGATCGCCTGGCGGCGAAGTCTGGATGAGGCGGGCGGGCAGATGCCGGGACTCGGTGAGCAGGAAAAGGCAGATCTGTGCGACGTGCGTGCCGGTAGTGATGTGGACGAGGTAATCCTCCCGATCCGGATCGAATTTGTACCCGCGCGCGAAATCCGCGAGGCGCCCATACACTTCTTCGAAATCCCACGGATCCGAGAACTCGATGGCATGCCGCCGCACTTCGGTCTCCGGCGATACGTCCGTGATGTCTTCCCGGACCACTTCGACCATCGCGGACGCCTTGGCATCGTGCAGCAGCTCCAACCGGCCGATGAGCAGATCCTCGTGCTGACAAAGCGAGACCGTCGGGCGCCACATCTCCCACCGCTGCGGGCCGACTCCGCGGTCGAGCTGGGTGCCGATGAGGCCGAAGACGACAAGCTTCTTTGTGCGCATATCCGATAAGATAAACCCTATCTTTCAGGATCTGATTTTAGCCACTGAAAACGGCCTAGAAGACGCACAGTTTCGGATCGAAAATAGATGTAAACTACTTAATATAAGATAATTACGTCTAAAATAATATGGCGGTTTTCTCCGTGGCACGGCACAAGCATAAGTGTTTCCCGTCGCTCGAAACGGGCGGCCCAAGAAAACAACACCTCAACTGAAATCCCATCATGGCCAGCAAGAACCTATTCCGGACCATCGCCGGACGCATGTTGCCCAAGTCCAATACTCGCAATGAAGCGGGTGGACGTGCGTATGCCTTCTCCGCGAAGCATGCCCTGGCGCAATACGCCGTGACCGGCTGCCTGAACACGACTTTTTACGCAACGGCAGAGGTGCAGCTCGCAAAAGTGATCTCGCTCGCTGCCGCCGTGGATCCCGAATTTGTCGCGAAGACCGCGATCTACTGCCGAACCCGCGGCTACATGAAAGATATGCCCGCGTTGCTTTGCGCTTCGCTGGCGGCCCGCGACACCGCGTTGCTTGACCGGATCTTCGATCGCGTGATCGACGACGGAAAGATGCTCCGCAACTTTGTGCAGATTGTGCGCAGCGGTGTGACCGGGCGCAAATCGCTCGGCTCAGCGCCGAAGCGGCTCGTTCGCCGGTGGTTCGAGCAGCGGAATGACGAACAAGTCTTCCGCGCGTCGGTCGGCCAATCGCCTTCCTTCGCGGATGTGATCAAGATGGTGCATCCGCAGCCAAAGAACGCTTCGCGTGAAGCGTTGTACGGCTGGATGATCGGACGCCCACACAATGCGGAAGCGCTTCCTGAGCTGGTCCGCCAGTTCGAGCTCTTCAAGCGCGGTGATTCGAAAGACGCGCCTGACGTGCCGTTCCAAATGCTGACGGCGCTCGATCTCGGAAAAGCGCAATGGCGTTCCATCGCGCAAAAGGCTCCCTGGCAGATGACCCGCATGAACCTCAACACGTTCGCGCGGCATGGGGTCTTCGAAGATCAGGCGCTGGCGCATAACATCGCCTTTCGTCTCCGGTCGCCGGAGAAGGTCCGCAAGGCCCGCTGCTTTCCTTATCAGCTCCTGACTGCGTATCAATCGACGAACAAGCCGGTCCCCGGCTACGTCCGCGATGCGCTGCAGGACGCGATGGAAGTGGCGATCGAGAATGTGCCGGCGATCAAGGGCCGGGTGTTCGTTTGTCCGGACGTGTCCGGCTCGATGCACTCACCCGTGACCGGTCATCGCGCCGGATCCACCACAGCGACGCGTTGCATCGACGTCGCGGCCCTCGTGGCGGCGGCCGTCCTGCGGCAGAACCCGAATGCCGAGGTCCTGCCCTTCAGTGACAACGTGGTGCGGTGTTCGCTCAACCCACGCGATAGCGTGATGACGAATGCCACCAAGCTGGCTTCGCTGCCGAGCGGTGGAACGAATTGCTCCGCGCCGCTGCGCTATCTGAATGCGCATCGCGAGCAGGGCGATCTGGTGCTCTTCGTCTCCGACAATATGTCGTGGGTCGATGGACACGGCGGTGGACGCAGCACCGCGTCGATGAGCGAATGGGAAACCTTTCGCTCGCGAAACAAGAACGCCCGCCTCGTGTGCCTGGATATCCAGCCGAATGGCTCGACGCAGGCCGCCGAGCGCCAGGATATCCTCAATGTCGGAGGCTTCTCCGATACCGTGTTTGAAATCATCGCCAGCTTTGCTTCGGGCGAGCTCCATCCGGACCACTGGGTGGGTTTGATCGAAAGCATCGCGGTCTAACTCCAACTCTCAATCTCCGCCCGCGCCGTCCTGGCGCGGGTGGGCCGGGGCGGATCTCGCCGAATGCTGGCTGGGACTACATTTATCACATGAAACGTCTCATCCGTTTTTCTTGTCGGCGAACTCCCCCTCACTTTGTTCTTTCTGGCTTTGGCGAATGGCGAATGCCGTGTGGGAATACATTGGCAACCAGCGGGCTCGAATCCCGCCCGCGCTGTGTGGGCAACCATATGGCGTGAGAATTCTCACCACCGTTTGTCGCCATTCGAGGCCCTTAGCGTTCGTGACGAATGCCTGGCGGAACTACATGGGATTCACAGATCCCGGGTTCGATTCCCGGGTCCCGCATCCGCGGGATCGCTCAATGGCAGAGCGGTGAAGGTGTTTCGCCGATTCCCTTGTCGTCACGTTTTCCGGGCGGCCTGGCCAGTCTCTTTTGCGGCGAATGCTGATGAGACTACATCCTTATCACGGACGAGGTCGCGGGTTCGAATCCCGCCGGCTCCACTTACGGGGCCGTAGCTCAGCGGTAGAGCGCGTAAATCGTCTCATCCCTTTTGTCGCCGCAATCTCTTTTTACCAATCCTGAATTCCCTCTCTTTCCTATGTCCGTTTTACTAGCGAATCCCAACCGCTCAAATTCCATGAACACGCCTGAGCAAAATAACATTCACGTGACCGGCGAAGCGACCGGCTTCCTGCCTGTATCGCGCGGAAAGCCGATCACGGTGGTCGGAACGCAAGCGATCCGCGATTCATTCGATGCGAAGTGCCTCGAACAGGCGATCAATTCGCGCTGCGCTCCGGGTGTGACGGATCTGGTTTTGAATCCCGATGCGCATGCCGGTTACGGTGCGCCGGTGGGATGTGTTCTGGTCTCGCCGACGCATATCTATCCCGGCCCCGTCGGTGTCGATATCAAGTGCTCGATGAGCCTGCTGTCGATCGATCTGCCAGCGGAAGCGGTGGCGGAGAAGACAGTGCGGCGCGCCTTGATCGAGGCGATCTGCGAACGCACGCCGACGGGTGCGGGCCGCGGTCAACGCTCGGCGAAAAAGTCGCGCGCGGTCTCCGCGGAACTCGGCCGCCAGGTCGCGGTGGAAGGCGCCTCGGCGTCCGTCTGCACCGCGCTCGGAATTCCTCCGGAATGGGCTTTGCGCTGCGAGGACTCCGCTCACGTAGGACATGACGACACCTCAGCGGCACTGGCGCAGCGGCTTGATTTCCTGCTCGGAACCAACGCGATGCCCCGGTTTGCGGATAAGATGACGCAGCTCGGAAGCTATGGCGGAGGAAATCACTTCGGTGAATGCGAAGTGGTCGAAGTCGCGCAAAATGAACGCGCCCGCCAGGCGGCGGAAACGTTTGGCTTGCACGACGGCCGCCTCGCCTTCCTGTCACACTGCGGATCGCGTGGCTTCGGCCATAACCTGGCGAGCGGACAGTTTTGGGCGTTGCAAACGTTCTTTGCCACGTGGGGACTGCCGCTGCCGGGAAATGACAAGGAGCTCGTGTACGCGCCGCTCGGAACTCCCGAAGCGAATGCGTATCTCGATGATATGGCGCTCGGCGCGAACTTCGCGACGGTGAACCATCTCTTGATCAATGCGCTCGTGCTCGAGGCGTTTCAGGAAGTGATTCCCGGAACGCAGGGACAGCTCGTCTATTTCATCAGCCATAACATCGCGCGGCGCGAGGTCGTCGATAACCGCGAGGCCTGGGTGCACCGCAAGGGCGCGACGCGTGCGTTTCCTGCGGGTCATTTTGCCCTGAAGGGAACGCCTTTCGAAGCGACGGGTCATCCGATCCTGTTGCCGGGAAATCCTACCGCCGGATCGTGTGTGATGGTCGCGGATCCAGGCGCCGCCTTGAGCTGCTACTCCGTGAATCACGGAGCAGGCCGCAGCAAGGGCCGCAAAGCGGCGATTCGCGAACTCGACCAGGCGAAAGTCGATGCCGAGTTCACGAAACACGACATCCTGACGAACTGCCGCTTCTATCCAAAGGATGAAGCACCGGCGGCGTATAAGGACTTCGATGAAGTCCTGCGCAGCGTCGGGCAGGCGGGCCTAGCGAGCGAGGTTGCGCGATTGCGCGCCCGCTTTGTGATCAAGGACGCCGACCAAAGTCTCGGCGGAGCGGCCTAGATGAAACGAAAGAAACCAAACGCTCCGGGTTCCAATGAAGCGCCCGGAGCGTTTCCATCCATGACTAAAGCACGCAAAGAAATGCTCGTGATCGATGGCTCCACCGGTGAAGGCGGTGGCCAGATCCTGCGGACTGCACTGGCGCTTTCGCTGGTGACGGGGCGACCATTTCGGATCACGAACATCCGTGCCGGACGCAAAAAGCCTGGCTTGCTGCGCCAGCACCTCACCGCGGTGGAGGCGGCGACCAAGATCGGTGGCGCCACGACGGACGGCGCCGAGATGGGTTCTCGCGAACTCGTTTTTCATCCGGAACAAATCCGCCCCGGCACCTATCATTTCGCAGTCGGTACCGCCGGAAGTGCGACGCTCGTCCTGCAAACTATCCTGCCGGCTTTGCTCATTGGCAACGAGCCGACCGAACTCGTGCTGAAGGGAGGGACTCATAATCCCTTTGCTCCACCATTCGATTTTCTCGCACAGACATTTCTGCCTGTGCTGGCCCGCTACGGCGCCAAGGTGGAGGCGCGGCTTGAGAAACCCGGCTTCTATCCAGCGGGTGGCGGACGCTTTGACGTGTCCATTTCACCCGCGGCGAAGCTGGCGCCGGTTGAGTTACTCGAACGCGGAGCCGACCTCGGCCGCCGTGTCGTTGCGCATCTTGCTGGCCTGGACACACGGATCGCCGAGCGTGCATTCGAACGTGTTTGCAAGCGGATGAACTGGAATCGGTCGGTCTGCGAGATCATCGAGCATCCATCGCGTTGCGGCCCCGGTTTCGTTCTCACGGCGGAAGTCCGGCATGAAGGATTGACCGAGGTTTTCACCGGCTTCGGCGAAAAAGGAGTGCCGTCGGAACAGGTCGCCGACAATGTTGTCGATCAAGTCCGGCATTATCTCAGCCATTCCGAGCCGGTCGGCGAATTCTTGGCGGATCAGCTTCTTCTCCCGATGGCTTTAGCCGGAAGCGGAGCGTTCCGGACGAGCGGCCTTTCCCGGCACGCGCGGACGAATATCGAAGTGATCCAGCAGTTTCTGCCCCTGCGGTTTGAAACACTGGAGCGCGAAGGCGGAGTGGAAGTGCGGGTGGCGCGATAGCGCTTTCTAACTCGCTTGTCGGGGATAATAGCCTGCAGCCTCTGCCCTGCACATTCCATGAAACTATCTTTGCTGACCCTCCTGTGGGCCTCGCTCATCTTGACCGCCTGCGATTCCAAAAAACCTCGAGACGAGGTCGTCCGTCGGGAAGGTCAACCGGACATGGTTCGTCTCCAGCGCGACGATCCCGAGATGAACAAGGCCATGCAGACGGCGCGCGATACTATGGATACGTTTATTACTGCTCTGCGCGCCCGCACCGCCACCCAAGCCAATTTCTCCGTGAAAAAGCCATTCAAGGCCGGCGAGAAGGTGGAGCACATCTGGCTCTCGGACGCTTCATTCGACGGCAGCCAATTCAGCGGCCGCGTGGACAACGAACCTGTGGATGTCAAGAGTGTCAAGTTGGGTGAAACCGCGACGGTCGATAAAAACGAAATCTCCGACTGGTTCTATGTCGACGATGGTAAGCTCATCGGCGGCTATACCATTCGCGTCCTGTATGCTCGAATGTCTCCCGAGGAGCAGAAGGAGTTCAACACACATGTCGGCTTCAAACTCGAATGAACGAAGTGAACATGTGAGATGCGGTTGTTGACGAACTTGACCGTCGCTCTTTGCGGAATGTTCGATGGAGGAATTACTATCTGTCCTCCTAACCAGTTCCGCCGCATCCTACCTTTGAGTTCCCCTGATCCGTCAGCCTGGCTGTAAAGACTGCTCGTTTCCGTCTCCTTCTTCCGTTCGCGCGGCCTTCTCCTCCTTCGGCAGCGGGAAAGCCCACTTGTGGTAGAGTGGGAATTTCAGGCCCGCGAGGAAGAACTGCGTCGCGACGATGTCCAGATCGATCGGGTAGTGAAAGAGGTTGAACGCCAGGTGTGCGTTAAAGCTTTTGAGCAGCGAGAGGGTCGTCGTGGAGAGTGCCCACATGAGGGCGACGGCGGCCAGGTAGCGTGGCAGGGCATCCCGTTTCCGGATGTCCGTCCGAAAATTAATGAAGTAGTTCCAAAGGAAGAAGAACGAGGTGCTCACTCCCAGACTGCACGCGGAGACGGCAAAAATCGGCATCTCTGTGTGCGTCCGAAGCCATTTGAAAGGCGTAGCAATGAGCGCGTAGTTGACTCCGGCTCCGGCAACGAACCAGAAAAACCGCCAGTAAACTTGCTGGCGACGGTTCGGCGTTTTGCGGTCGGACGACGGTTCCATGTGCTCCTCCTAGACGCGAAGCACTGGTTCCACAACAAGATTTGCCGATTGCGGAATTCACAAAGCAGGAGAAAACTCCCCGCGCCCCGGCCCCATGACCCCGATTTCACGTTCCCATTCCCACCGCGTCGCTGTTACAGCGATGGGGGTTGTCAGCCCGCTTGGATCCGGTGCTGCTGAGACCACGGCGGCGTTGCGGGCCGGACGGGACTGCGTTTCACCGGTGGAGCGGTTTGATGTGAGCCGGACGCGCTCCAAGACGGCGGGACAACTTCCGGCGTCTTTTCACGCAGAGTCGGACGATCGCAAAGCAGCACGGTTGCACCCCGCCAGCCAGGTGATGATCGCCGCGGCGCAAGAGGCGCAGAAGGCGGATGGCGGATTTCAGCCCGAGTTTGCCATCATCGGGACGACAAGCGGTGGCATGAGCTTTGGGGAACAGTTTTTCCGGGCGCAGGTCACAAAGGAGAAGCCAGCACGCCGGGCTGGCTGGCTGGCGAACTATATGCCGCAGAAGGCGGTACTCGATGCCCAGGCGGCGTGCGGATTTTCCGCGCCGGCGCAGATTATCGCAAACGCCTGTGCGTCCGGAACTAATGCCCTCGGCCATGCTTTCGCGCTGGTCCGGGCCGGAATGTTTCGGCGCATTCTTTGCGGCGGATACGATATTATTTCCGAACTGGTGTTTGTGGGCTTCGATTCACTCCAGGCCTCCACGCCGGAAAAGATCCGGCCATTTGATAAAAGCCGAACGGGACTAGTGCTGGGCGAAGGAGCGGCGTTATTTTTTCTCGAAGAATGGGAGTCGGCGGTTTCACGCAGTGCGCCGATCGTTGCGGAGATCACGGGCTACGGTATTTCCACAGATAACCATCATCTGACCCAGCCACATCCTTCCGGCATTGGCCCGAAACAAGCCATGGAACGGGCGCTTGCTTCCGCGAATCTGCAGCCAAGCGAAGTCGACTATATCAACGCGCACGGGACAGCCACGGCGTTCAACGACGCTACGGAAGGCACCGCAATTGCACAAATCTTCGGGGCGAAGACGCCGGTGAGTTCGACGAAGTCGATGATGGGCCATTCGCTTGGAGCAGCGGGCTCGATCGAAGCCGCTTTTTCCATTCTCGCGCTGCAAGGTCAGTTTTTACCCCCGAATATTAACTATCAGGAATCCGATCCAGCCTGGCAGCTTGACGTGATAGCCAATGAAGCGCGGGAAGCCCGCGTGCAGCGCGTTTTGTCGAATTCCTTCGGCTTCGGTGGAACCAATGCCTCGATTGTGATCGAAAAACCGAAGGAGGCGACGGCATGAGCATCCGGATCGCCGGCATGGGGTGGGTTACGCCGCTGGGCGCGGATTTGGAAACGGTCTGGCAGCGAATCGCGAACGGCGACGTGGCGGAAGCCAAGCCGATGAGCAATCCGGAGACAGGCCGGGTGCATCATTGCATTCAGGTGCCTCCGAAGCTTGTCGAGCATCTCGCGCGGAATCCGCGGTTGCGGCGCTCCAGTGCGATTTCCTACTTTGCCGTGGCAGCGGCACTCCGCGCCATGAGCAATGCAGGAATCGAAATCGGCTCCCGGGCCGCGGAGCGGACGGCGGTGATTTTTGGAGTCAGTGATGGCGGCGTTATTTATACGCGGAAGTTTTACGATCAGATCGTCAAACAAGGCGCGAATGCCGCGAGCCCGTTGCTATTCCCTGAGACCGTCTACAACGCGCCGGCCAGTCATCTCGCGGCGCAGCTTGGCATCGATGGATCGAGTTATACCTTAGTGGGAGATGCATCGGTCGGCTTGAGCGCGGTGCAATTGGGCGAGCAGCTTCTCGCGCTCGGCGAGGCCGATCATTGTGTGGTGGTAGCCTGCGAAGAGTTGGATTGGATTCTTTGCGAAGCTTATCGGGATTGGCGCTTCACCCGCACACCGCTGGCGGAAGGCGCGGCAGCGCTGGTACTTTCGCGAAGTGGACGTTTCTCAATCGAAACGGCGGGCGCTGCACCTTTTATGAGTCAGAGAGAAGCGGGCGCCGCTGTGGACCAGGTACTCGAACGCCTCGCGAGTCGCGTTGGCTCGGTGGATTTCATGGTTTCGTGCGATAATGGCACTTTCATTGATCGCGCGGTTGCCGCTGGCGTGAATCGTTGGTTTCCGGGTCTTCCCGAGCCTGCTTCCCATCCGAAACGGGCGCTGGGCGAGATGCTCGCTGCGGGAGGATTGGTGAACCTGATCTTCGCCGCCCTACGCCTGGAGAAGGCGGGTGGGAGTCGAGCGCTGGTTCCGGTGGTGGGGTTCAATCACCAGGCTGATGCGGCGCTGGTGGAGATGGTGAGATGACGGGGATCTTGCTCAGGATCGAGAGAGCTGGACGAAAAGGCCTTCTTCTTTAGCGCCAACGGCGCGCCGCCATGCCTGGGGTGATTAGTCTAGCCTCAGGTTTGTCAACCATGAAGGATCTAGGGCTGAAAGCCCGCCCCATCGAGAACGTCGGCGATTTCTAGGGCAGTTTAGGAAATAGCGTAATCGCATCAACCTACTCAGCCCGGCAGGGCTGACGGAAAGTAGCCGGGGGTAACACCCCCGGTTTTCGAATAAGAAGGGCTGCACCCCGGCAGGGTGTGCCGGAACTGATACAGCATAGATATACAGCCAAATGCTCATCTTCACAGCCAAATTCCAGATAGCGCGACATCCGAAATGCTCCGGCACCCCTGCCGGGGTGCATGACATTCTCCGCACAGCCGGGGGTGTTACCCCCGGCTACTTTCCAGCAGCCCTGCCGGGCTGCACTCGTGAATTCGGCCACAGTATTATTTACAATGCTCTAAGTCTAATGGTCGGGCTTTCAACCCTCATTCATATTAGATGCCGATTCCTGGGCTAGTCGCCCCAGGCTGGTATCGCATCGCGCCGTTGGCGCTAGAGCAGAGCTTTTGCTAGCTAATCCCACACTGAGCTGAAATGGCGCACCGCTTATATTGATAATATGAAGCAGTGCTACGTCCAGCTCCTTACATATAATAATCAAAATCCTGCTCCCGGCTCACCCACCTGCGGAGCCGGAACACGTGGGCTGGCCGGTTGGGGTCGAGGCGCACATAGTTACGCGAGCCGGTCCATAGATACCGGGTATCGGTCAGGAGATCGTGGACCTGATAGGTATCCTTTTCGAGCCAGCCAAATTCCTCCAGCGGTACATTGAGAAAGGTTTCGCGGGTGTTCCAGGGATCAAGCGATACGGCGATGAGCACGATGTTATCGCGCCCGGTTGTACTACGGGAGTAGAAGAGCACCTGGTCGTCATCGGTATTGTGGAAACGCAGGTTGCGATACTGCTGCATAGCGCGGTTTTCCCGGCGAATGCGGTTCAGGCGCGTGATATGGTCCTTGATATTTCCCGGGGCGTTCCAGTCGCGTTCCTTCCACTGGTATTTTTCGCTGTCGATATATTCCTCTTTATTCGGAAGCGCGGCGTTTTCGCAGAGCTCGAAGCCGGAATAAATACCGTAGATCGGTGAGAGCGTGGCGGCGAGTGTGGCGCGGATAAGAAAGGCCGCGCGTCCGCCATGCTGGAGAAAGAAAGGCAGAATGTCCGGAGTATTAGGCCAGAGATTGGCGCGGAAATACTCGGCCATATCGGTCTGGGTGAGTTCCGTGAAATACTCCGTGAGTTCGCTCTTCGTATTTCTCCAGGTGAAATAGGTATAACTATGAGTGAAGCCGGCCTTCGCCAGGGCCTTCATCATCTTGGGGCGCGTAAATGCTTCACTCAAAAAGATAACATCCGGGAACCGCGCCTGCACTTTGCCGATGAGATACTCCCAGAAACTCACCGGCTTCGTGTGCGGATTATCCACGCGAAAAATCTTCACGCCGAGTTCGGCCCAGAAGAGGATGACGCTGGTTAGCTCCTGCCACAACGCCTGCCAGTTCGGGTTGTGGAAGTTCATCGGGTAAACGTCCTGATACTTCTTCGGCGGGTTTTCCGCGTATTTGATCGTTCCGTCGGGCCGCTGATAGAACCACTCGGGATGCTCGTGGACGTAAGGGTGATCCGGTGAGCAATTGATGGCGAAGTCGAGGGCCAGTTCCATCCCGCGCTTGTGGATTTCGCCGACCAGCCATTTGAAGTCCTCCAGTGTTCCCAACTCCGGGGCGACGTCCTTGTGGCCGCCGCCGTTCGGGCACTTCTGGTGGCGATTGCCGATTGCGTACGGCACGCCCGGTTCACCCGGTTCGCACTTCACCGCATTGTTCCGGCCTTTGCGCGCGGTGATGCCCACGGGATGAATCGGCGGAAAGTAGATGACATCGAAGCCCATCGCCTTCGCATCGTCGATACGCGGCAGGCAGTCGCGGAAGGTCGATCCCTTGTCACCACGGCCTTCGGCGCTACGCGGGAAGAATTCGTACCATTGCGAAAAGAGCGCCCGGTCGCGATCGACGGTGATACACGGATAGGAAGGCTTCCACTCTTCCGAGGGCACGGTGGATATGGGCTTCGGCGCCTTCGCGTTTTTGGCCGCAGGCGTATCCACCAACTGCACCACATCCGGCCGGGAAAGGAGAAATTCGGTGGATTCGGACCGGTCGGCGTAGGCCGTCATCAGGGCCTCGAGTTCTCCATAGTGCGAGATGTCGTTTACCTCCGCTGGCGTGCCCTTGCGGATCTGTCCAGCCAGCTTGGTCAGGCGTTCGGAGTCACCCTTTTGCGACCGGGATGCCGCAAGGGCGGCGGCCTTTTCCACGAATTGCGCGCCTTCGAGCGTCTCGCTCTTCAGATCATCGAGGCCGGCCTTGAATTTCGTCGAGAACTCATGCTGCCAGGACCGGAAGGTGTCACCCCATGCTTCGATCGTGTACTCGTAGGTCGCATTCACGAAGAGCGAACAGGTGCCGCGCCAGCGATCGTTGCCGTTCGGAATCGGAAGCATCGGCGTTTCGTGCCAGATTTCGCCGACTTTGCGCCACTTCAGGAGGGCCGAAACCACGTCGTGGCCGTCCTTGAAAATATCCGCCTCGACGACAAGGTCTTCGCCGGCGGCGCGTTTGATCGGGAATTGCCCGCCATCAATCAGCGGGCTGATGTTTTCGATGACGACAGTAGCCGGATGCGGATGCATGGGATTGTTTTTGGAAAATGGCGGGACGCCCGCTCAAGGGTAAAGCGCGGCGGCGGAGCGGGCCATGAAAGCAGAGGGTTGATGAAAGACACACACGAAAAGACGCGAAAAAGATTCGCGGCTGGAGGGGTGTGGAGACGCCAGAGTGTTTCTGTGATGGGCGCTTTGGCTCTGGGCTGGATCGAAGGGGAGTGGTTGGGGAGATACTGTGTAAGGCGCTGCCGGGGAAGGGGTAGGATCGATTAAGATTAAGATTGGGATTACGATTAAGAGCCTGCCGCCTTGCCGTGGTTCCTCCCCCTCCGAAATAAATCCTTGCAGTTCCGTCATAATCTGGCATTTTGCTCTCGTTCTGGGGGGAACAGCAGCTCGCCGGTTGTCCATTCGGACCCGGCGAGCTGCACTTTTTTCGTCATAAAGGCCAATTATCGGGGCCTTTTGGTTGATCGTAAAACCATTACACTTGCGCGTATCGCGCAAAATCCTCACAAACAGCCACCCCTGATGAAAAGGATTCTTGTCTTCGTGTTGGCCCTCGGTGCGGTTCTCTTTGGCGCCACAGCCAAGCCGGCTGCCCCCAATATCCAAATCGATGTCGATGCCCGGGAAATTTCGCGGGCGCTGCTGCATGCGAGAGTGGAAATCCCCGCCACATCGGGCGATTTCGTGGTCTGGTACCCGAAGTGGATTCCAGGGGTTCATGCCCCGGGTGGGCCGGTGCAGAATCTGGGCGGGCTCCGGTTTGAAACGCCATCCGGCGAGGCGATTCCCTGGCAACGCGATGAGGAGCTGATGCATCGTTTTCATCTCACAGTGCCGGCCGGAGTCGATCGTGTCGTAGCGAAGCTCGATTACATCTGCAATCAGCCCACGGAGAATTCCAGCGGCGTGGACAGCTTCGGCGATTCCCTGCTGGGCGTGGTGAATTGGAACACGGTGCTGCTCTATCCGGAGACTGCGTCGATCGATAGCATCTCGGCAAACGCCCGCATCCAGCTTCCGCCGACCTGGAAATACGGCACTGCGCTGCACGTGGACTCCACCACCTCGGGCGTTGTCGCGTTCAAGCCGGAGACGCTGCGGCGGCTCATCGATTGCCCGCTCATTTGTGGCGAACATTTCCGCACGATCGATCTAACCGGCAAAAACACGCCACCCGCCTTCCTGCACATCGTCAGCGAAGCGCAGAGCGCCATTCAGCTCGACGACAAACTCATCGCTCAATATCGCAAGCTCGTCGCCGAAGCGGTCGCGCTCTTTGGCGGTTCACGCTGGGATGACTATCATTTCCTCGTCGTTTGCAGTGACACTCTCCCGCGCAATGGGCTGGAGCACCTGTCCTGCAGCTTCAATGAAGTGAGCGAGCGCGAGCTGGTGGACGATAAGAAACGCAAGTCATGGCCGGCTTACCTTCTGCCGCACGAGTTCGTTCACTCCTGGAACGGCAAATTCCGCCGTCCGGCGGGAATGGTCACGACCAGCTTTCATCAGCCTGAACATACCCGGCTCCTCTGGGTTTACGAAGGCCTCACGCAATATCTCGGCGAGGTCCTGACCGTTCGCTCGGGTTTGCTGCCGCTTGAAGAGCATCTGCCGGCCTTTGCCTCCAAACTCGATTTTCTTATCCAGCAGCGCGGGCGTCAGTGGCGTCCACTCGAAGACACGGCGGTCGCAAGTTGGCTGAATCGCGCACATAGCCAGGCCTGGGGCCAATTGCGCCGCGGTCAGGATTACTATGACGAAGGCTTGGTGATCTGGCTGGAGGCCGATGCTCTGATTCGCGAACAGACAAATGGGCAAAAGAGCCTGGATGACTTCTGCAAAAAATTCTTTGCCGCGGATCGCGAGCATCAGCCGATCGTTGTTCCGTATGAGCTGAAGGAAGTGACTGGTATATTGAAGGAGCTGACCGATTACGATTGGGACCAGTTCTTTGCTGATCGCATCAATAAACCGAAGGATGCACTCGGCCTCGATTTCCTCCCGGCGCGTCTGGGCTATCGTTTGCAATATAGCGCCAAGCCCAGCGACTATATCGCGGAACGCGAGAAAGACCGGAAGCAGGTGACGGCTTACGATTCCATCGGGCTTGTCGCCGCGGAAGATGGAAAGATCGGCACCATCGTTCCCGGCTCGCCCGCGGACAAAGCGACGCTCGCTTCGGGGATGGTCATCAGCGGGGTGAACAATCGCAAATTCAGCGCGCAGCGTTTGAAAGACGCTATCGCGGAGAGCGTCACGGCGAGAAAAGTCGATCTCCTCGTGCTCGACGGCGATACCTTCCGCAACGTGAGCGTCGATTACGCGGACGGCCCTCGGTATCTCGAACTCATCCGTAATACGGATCACCCGGACACCCTCGCGGCGATCCTCAAGCCGGTAACGAAGGACGAGGATAAGAAGTAGTCCGGGTCCCCGCGAGACAAGCGCTCAATATCGAGGCGGGTCGCGTGCAGATGGCGCGACCTTGGACTGCGGGGTTAAGCCTCAGGCGCAACACCGCCTTCGGATTGTGGTAGGTCTGCGGGGTTGACGGTGGATAAGGGCGCGGAGTTATGCAACGACACAGTAATCGTACAAGACGTTACTCCGAAAATATAAAGAGACGTTAGTTAGTACCACCGGGCCCTTCCCGCGGACTCTCCCCATCCGAAGGCGGTGTTGCGCCTGAGGCTTACCCCGCAGTCCAAGGTCGTCATGCTCGCGAACCTCTCAACTAAAGTTCCATCTCCAACGGCGACTTACTTACCGGTTAAGAACGCGGCCAAAATCCCTTTTTGGGTTTGATGCAAAGAACGCCGAGTTTCGCAAAGAAGGGAGTTAATGAAAACCGAGGGTCCCTCGACCCGCCTCTTTTTCTTTGCGTTCCTTAGCGCTCTTTGCGGGCTTTGCGTTTAAATAGCGAACGTTCTATTGCACAAGCGACTACGACCCGCGCGCCACCACTTACATCTTCAGCCCGGGCTTCAGGATCTTCGGGCTCAATAGCTTGACCACATCCTGAAGCATCGCTTCGGTTTCGGCGTCGTTGTGAGTGCTTTCCGTCGAGGTGACCATGATCATCGCCCAGCGTTGATTCACGCCTTGCAGCATGCGGTCGCACGAGTCGACCCACACGCGCTCGCCGTGGGTCGCGGCAAGTTGTTTGTACCCGACAAACCAGTAGTAACACATGCTGCGAATCGGAATCACTTCGTCCCCCCGGATTTCCTTCTTGGTGAGCATGAGGCGGCTGGCGCGAAGGAGACCGTAACCGGGGACGTCGACAAACCGCTGCGTATCCGCTCCCACGGTCCATCCCTGGGCATTCAGACAGCGTTCCGGCCGGTGAATGCCGGTCATCATATCCTGTCCCGCGAGAACGATGGAAACGAGGAAGGACTGGGTTCCGTCCGATTTGCGGTAGAGTTTCCGGGCGAACTCCGTGTCGTGACCCAGAACGGTGTGTTCCTTTTCCGTGACTTCCTGGTCGCGGCCTTTCCAGTCCCACCATTCGCCGAGATAGTCCGGCAAATCCAGATTGATACCCACTGGCTGATACCCGAGCTGCTTGGGAAGGAAAGCCACCGAACTCATGCCGCCGAGTACGATGAGCAGGAGAATGAAAAGGCGCTTAGTAGTCATACGAAGCAGGGTTAGGTTCCGAAGATTTTGCTTTCGCTGCTGTCGCCGCTGTCGCCGGAACGGACGAGGCAGAGGCTGGTTCGTTTAACAACGGCTCCGGCTTGAGCGCTTCGCGGACGATGCCGCTCCAGTTCCGATTCAGCAGATTGGAAAAGCCGACCATCGCTGCGACCGCGATGGGGAAGAAAACGAATCCGGAATAGTCGTGATATTGGTTCCCGGCGATTTCCGCATTGATGAAGTGCGCGAAGAGCACCACGGAAAAGAGCCGGAAGAGATTGCCGATGAGCGCGAAGCCGAGCGACGAACCGAAGATGACCACCTTTTTCCATGTCTCCTTCTGGGTGAAGTGCACGTAGAGTGCCGCGAGCATCGTCATCGCGGTGAGCGACCGGATTCCCGAGCAGCCGCCCGCTACCTCGAAGTGGAAACTATTGTCCCGTGCGGCAATCGTGGCGCCGTCGGCGATGACATGGATGCCGATGAGATTCGAGAGGCTCGCCGCGACGTTTGCCGCCATCGTCTGCAGGGCGACAGTGCGCGAGACAAGGAATCCGACGGGAATCGCAAAGAGCAGAAAGGCGCACGGAAAGATCACAATTCGCGCTGTGGCCGGCCCCCACAGATATCGCGTGATTCCGTATAGAAGTACCGGTGCGGAAAGCATCGCGATACGGGGCTGAAGCGTGCGCACCGACAGGACAAAGAGCACCACACCGATCAGGACGAAGATGAGCCCGCTCCACGATTCCCTTTTGGGTGCGGCAATGAGCTCCGCTGCATGATACCAAACGATGAAGATGGCGATCGGCACGATGAGCATGCCGTGTTCGAGATCGTTTTCCGAATTCCACGATTTCTTCGCCCAGACAGCCGTTGATTGCGCGCCATCCACGAAGACATTGAAAAACCCAAAGAAATAAACCAGCACTCCGGCCACGGCCAGAAGAAGAGCTGCCTGCAGCGGCTCCCGCCGAAGCCAGCCAACAAGGCGCGCCCATGCATCGTCGAGTGCGAGGGAATCGGATGGGCTGGTCGGGGCGTCGGCCATGGGAAAGGAAGAAGTCGCTCAAGTTACGTAAAAAACAAGGCCTGCGAAAATCGTTTCCCGGTTTGTAACCTTCGATAAGCGATGGCCTGAAATCCGTGTGCAATCGCCTGATGCTTAAGGGCAACTTCGGCAAACGGGAACAATTGTTAATGGATGTGAACTATCCGTCACTGGAATGTGACAATGAATGTTTCGTCAGAAATAGGGACATTGGGTAGCCGTGGCCCGGTATGCACATCCTTGCAGACATCGCTTCAACGGCGCCTTCGACGGCGACCTGGATCTTTCTCGGGCTCGCCCTGGCCCTCGCGCTTGGGTTTGAATTCGTGAACGGCTTCCATGATACGGCCAATGCAGTCGCTACGGTCATCTACACCCACTCTTTAAAACCGACCATTGCGGTCGTCTGGTCGGGCATCTGGAACCTCATCGGCGTGCTCACCTCTTCGGGAGCCGTGGCCTACGGGATCGTCGCCCTTTTGCCAGTCGAACTGGTGCTCAATGTCGGGTCTGCCTCGGGGTTTGCCATGGTGTTCGCCCTGCTCATTTCGGCCATCCTTTGGAATTTGGGCACATGGTATCTCGGTCTGCCTGCCTCCAGCTCGCACACGATGATCGGGTCCATTCTGGGTGTCGGTCTCGCCAACTCATTGCTCTCCGGCCACGCGTTTGGCGAAGGGGTCAACTGGGCTAAAGCGAAGGAAGTTGGGATGGCACTGCTGGTTTCGCCAGTCGTGGGCTTTGTCTGTGCCGCGCTGCTCCTGTTCCTTTTGAAGGCTTTGGTCAAAAACCCCGGTCTCTTTACCGAGCCGGAAAAAGACAAGGCTCCGCCGTCGTGGATCCGCGGGATTCTCGTGCTGACCTGCACGGGCGTGAGCTTTGCGCACGGTTCGAATGATGGTCAGAAGGGTATGGGCCTCATCGTGCTCATCCTCGTGGGCATCCTCCCGGGGACCTATGCGCTGAAGATGAGCGAGACGCCTGAAAAGGTGCACGCCATCGTGACTCAGGCACAGGTCGTCTCGGCGATTTTTGAGAAGAAAGCGGGATCGGAAAAACCCGATGAGAATGCTGCCGCGGAAGAGCTTTCCGCTTTTGCCAAGCCGAGCGGTCTCCTGAGCGAGAAGACCTACGGAGCCCTTGCCACATCGAGCCACTTCATCGAATCCAAGCTGGCCAATGTGAAAAGCTTCGGGGACCTCTCCGAGCAGGATCGCCGTATCGTCCGCACGAACATCTATCTCGTTGCTACCGGCATCGGAAAAATCACGAAAGCGGAGAAGCTCACGGACGGAACAGAGAAGAAGGAAGCTTCGGATTTCAAAGGACAGCTCGATGGCGTGACGAAATACATCCCGGACTGGGTGAAGTTTGCGGTCGCGGCTGCGCTTGGCCTCGGCACGATGATTGGTTGGAAGCGCATCGTTGTCACCGTCGGTGAGAAAATCGGTAAATCGCATCTCACCTATGGCCAGGGCGCGTCCGCGGAATTGGTCGCCATGATCACGATCCTCCTTGCCGATCGCCTCGGCCTCCCGGTCAGCACGACCCACGTGCTTTCCTCCGGTGTCGCCGGCACGATGGCGGCGAATGGTTCCGGTCTCCAGGCCCAGACGCTGCGGAATATCCTGCTCGCCTGGGTGCTGACCTTGCCGGTGTGCATCTTCCTGGGTTCGGTGCTGTTCGCCTTCGGCAACTACATCGTCCTCCACGTGCTCGGGTTGCACTAAGACGAAGACAGTTTCTCTTCCTTCGGGGAGCATGGATTCATTTCCGTGCTCCCCGAATCCTTTTTTGGCGCTTGCCTCGGTGACCGTCCTGGCTTGGGATTCCGCCTCCATGAAACTGATCTCCTGGAACGTCAATGGCCTGCGTGCGGTGATGAAGAAGAACTTTCTCGCCTTTCTCGAGGAGGAGAAGCCCGATGTGCTCTGCCTGCAGGAAACGAAGTGCACGGGTGAAGACGTCGAAGCCGTATGGCCCCTGCACTACAAAGCCTTTTGGAATTGCGCGGAAAAAAAAGGATACGCCGGGACCGCGATCTTTACGAAGCATGAGCCGATCAAGGTGACCTGCGGCATCAGTTGCGCCGATCACGATCGTGAGGGCCGGGTGCTGGTGGCGGAGTACGAGAATTTCTTCCTCGTCAATGTTTACGTCCCCAACTCGAAACGCGAATTGACCCGGTTGGCGTATCGGCAGCAGTGGGACAAGGATTTCCTGGCCTACCTGAAAAAGCTCGAACGCAAGAAACCGGTGATTTTTTGCGGCGACCTGAACGTGGCGCACACCGCGCTGGATCTCGCGCGGCCGAAGGGCAACGAACGCAATCACGGATTTACCATCGAGGAGCGGACTGGTTTCCAGGCCTTCGTTGATGCGGGATTTGTCGATAGCTTCCGGGAATTTGAAAAAGAGGGAGGCCATTATACCTGGTGGAGCCAGATGGGCGGCGCCCGAAGCCGCAACGTGGGGTGGCGCATCGACTACTTCCTTCTGTCAGAGGCCCTGCGCCCCAAACTGAAAACCGCCTTTATCCGCCATCTCGTGACCGACTCGGATCATTGTCCCGTGGGTATCACGCTGCGGAAATAGTGCTGAATTTTAACGCAAAGACCACGAAGGGCGCAAAGAAACGCGAAGAAGGGGAAAGGGATTCCGCCTTCTGAAAACTTTGCGTTTGTTTGCGATCTTTGCAGTGCAAACGATGAAAATACCTCGGCCTGCGTAGATTTTTTGCGGGCCAAACCTGCGCCCTTTGGTTGCGGCTCTGCCGCGCTGTGGCCTTCGCGTTAAAATTCAGCCGTGTTTGTAGAGAGGATGCGCATTGACACGCGGGCCTCCTTCGCGAACTCGTTCCGCCCGTGCGTTTCTTTCTTCGCCTTCTTCCTGTCGCTTTGCTCCTCGTCTTCGCGGCTCCCGCGCTGCAGGCCCGGCCTTTCGATCTTCATCGGGATACCTTTGCATTCTCCAATGACACCGTTTTCGCCTATGGAGTGGATGAAGCGGGCAAGCTGCATATCAGCAAGCGGGACAAGCCCGCGGAGTTTTCCCATCGCTGTTTCGTACTGACCCGCGCGGTTCTGCAATTCTGGCAGTTCACGAAGTTTGCCCCCGAGAAGCCGAAGCTTTCGCGCGAGGAATATCGCCGGCTGATTCTCCATATCTGCCGCATCCCCGTGTGGAGCGATGGGCCGCGCGAACGGGTCGTCATTCCCGGCTATGCCGATCTGCATTCCTTCTCCGTCGCCTACGAAGGGCTGCTGAAAGAGAATCTCGGCGCGTGGTTTCCCAGTTATCTGCGCGTGGGCAACTGGCGCATGGTCATGGGCCACCTGCGGCCATTCCAGGCTTCCGCGTCGCGCTGGCTGCTGGAATCGGTGCAGGAACACAAGCTTCGCGCCATCTACCTTGCCCGGTTTCCCTGGATGAATCACGTCGTGATCGTCTATGCGGCGATACCGAAGCCGAACGGCGACATCCGCTTCACCGTTTACGACCCGAATTACCCGAACGAACCGAGCTGGGTGGACTACATCGCTGCCGAGAGCAGCTTCTCCTTTCAGAAGCGGTGGTACTTCCCCGGCGGCCGGGTGAATGTGATGCGCGTGTTCATTTCGCCGTTCCATTGAGCACGGTTTTCACCACCGCCCGCCCCGCCGTGGCGCTGACGAAGCAGCTCCACCAGCGATGCTTTCTGGCTGGTAAAGCGGCGTCCATCCGGCAACTGTTCCGCCCCGCACGCATCATGCCGATGTCATTTTCCACTCACGGATTCCTGGTCAGGCCGTTTCTCCCATGAAACTGGGACTGGTTCGCCGTGGCTATTCGAAGACCGGGGGTGCGGAAGCTTACCTGAAGCGATTTGCCGAAGCGGTGATCGCAGCCGGGCATGAATGCGTCCTTTTTGCGACCAGGGATTGGCCGGCGAAGGAATGGCCATACGAACGCCGCCGCGTGAAGCACGGCAAGGCCCCGCTCGATTTCGCGCTCGAACTCGAAGGTATGCAGCCATCGCGGGTGTGTGATTTCCTCTTTTCCCTGGAGCGCGTATTGGCGTGCGATTGTTATCGTGCGGGCGATGGCGTGCATGCCGCCTGGCTGGAACGGCGCGGGAAGTACGAGGCCAAGTGGAAATCGTGGTGGCGCAATCGCCGTGACAAACATCACGAGATGTTGCGGCTCGAGGAAACTATGTTCCGGGGCGAAGCGGCGCGCAGCGTCATCGCGAACTCGAAGATGGTGAAGGAGGAAATCGTCCGGCACTATGGCTATCCCGAGGAAAAGATCCACGTCGTGTACAATGGCGTGCCACCGATGCTGTCGCCCGATGAGTCTGCCAAAGCACGCGCTGAAGTACGGCGGGAACTGGGGCTAAATGAGCGCGATTACGTGGTGCTTTTTGCCGGGACCGGCTGGGACCGCAAAGGCCTGCAATTTGCCGTAAAAGCGATCAATGAAGCAGCGGTGGCGAGTCCGAAGCTTCTTGTCGCTGGGAGCGGCTCAAAATGGCAAATGCCGCGCTCCCAACGCACCCGCTATCTCGGCCCGGTTGCGGGGCTTTCGCGTCATCTCGCGGCGGCGGATGCCTTCATCCTGCCCACGCTTTACGATCCCTTTTCCAATGCCTGCCTGGAAGCGCTCGCCGCCGGGTTGCCGGTGATCACGACCGCAGCGAATGGCGTTGCCGAGATCATCCAAAAGAATGTCGAAGGCCATGTTGTGGATGAACCTGGCGACGTGTCCGACCTCGCCCGCGCCATCGAATACTGGGCGCCGCCGGATCGCCGGGAAGCGGTGAAGGCGCAGTTGCACGAAAAGGGCCAGAGATTCAGCATGGCGGAAAATGTGCGCGCCACGCTCGAGGTGTTTGAGAAGGTGCGCGGGCCGTGGTGGATGCTCGCCGGAGCGGAAGCGGCGGGCGCGAAAAGGTAGCAGGCGGCTGCGGAAAATTGGGAAACGTTCAACGTTCGACTTTCAACGCTCAACGTTCAACGTTCAACGGAGGGTATATCCGCGTTCTACCTACGATCGAACGTGGATGCTGAAATCTTTGAACGTTGAGCGTTGAAAGTCGAACGTTGAACGTTTCCCGGTGCCTGCAGGATAGTGAGTCTTCACTATATAACTTGTCTCCCTTCTTTGCGCCTTTGCGCTCTTGGCGTCTTTGCGTTGAACTGGCCCTTCTCTTCCGCACTTTCCTGTAACGGATCCCGGAGCTGCTGCGTCTTGAGCGGTTGAACCTCATCCCGTTTCTCCCGCCATGAACTTAGCTGACGTCTTTGCCATCACTCTCATCATCATCGGGTTTCTCATTGTCTATGTCGCGTATTGGCTAATGTCCGCCGGACTCTTTCCGCGCTTTGCCACGCGCACGTCCGAGCAGATCGCGCGATCTCCGGTGAAGACCACTTTGATCGGCGCCATCACACTGGTGCCGCTGCTTTTCATTGGATTCGGTATTGGCAATAAGATCCCGAATCCGGCGGTCAAACTGGTCGGCTTTGGCCTTGTGCTCGTGTCGCTGCTCGCGGCGCTGTTTGGCTCGGCGGGATTGGCGCTGCGGATCGGCCAGGGCTTGAAGTCGTCGCGTGATGACGAGGAGCCGTGGCGGCGGGTGTTGCGCGGCGGCATCGTGCTGGCCCTGACGTTTGTCATGCCTTTCCTCGGTACGTTCGTGCTCATGCCTTTTGCTTTTCTCGTGGGCTTCGGCGCTTTCGTGATTTGCCTCGTCCGCAAAGCCTCCGCGCCGGTTGCGGAGACGCTCGCCGCGCCTGCACCCGCGAATGTTCCGCCGCCGATGCCAATTGCGTCTGTTGCGCCATGAACCTTTCACGCCGTCACTTCTTCGCGCTCGGGGCGGGCGCACTCGCCGCTGCGGCAGGCGGTTGCGATCAGGAAAAACAAGCGGGCGCCTCGCTCCTGCGCTGGGTGGGAAAGCCTACGGCTCCACCGCTCGAAGGCCCGCTCACTGCACCTGCCGCTGTGGAAATCGATGAGACATCGCACGTCCTCAACCGCCTAACTTTCGGACCGCGTCCCGGCGAGTACGCGCGTGTGGCGGCCCTCGGCACGGCCGCCTTCATCGAGGAACAACTGGCGCCGGAGCGAATCGACGACTGGATGTGTGATCGCGTCATCCGCCACGAGTTCGATGAGCTCAACGAGCCCGAGAGCCATCTCTTTCCGCGGCGCGGTGATCAGAAAGATCCGCTCCAGCAACTCTTCCCGGCGCTCAAGGAGCGCGGGGCGCGCGTCGGTGATCTCTATGATATTCCGGAGCAGGCGCTGCTCTCCGATATTACCCGGGCGACGATTCTCCGTGCTGTCTTGAGCAAACGGCAGCTCTACGAAGTGATAGCAGGATTCTGGAGCGATCACTTCAATATCGATCCCTCGAAAGGCGAATGCCGCTGGCTCAAACCGGCCGATGATCGCGATGTCATCCGCGCGCATGCGCTGGGCAATTTCCGCGAACTCGTTCGCGCCTCCGCCATCAGTCCGGCCATGCTCTGGTATCTCGACGGACGGGTGAACCGGCGGAAGAGTCCGGAGGAAAAGCCGAACGAAAACTACGCGCGTGAATTGATGGAACTGCATACTTTGGGCGTGCATGGCGGCTACTCGCAACAGGACGTGATGGAAGTGGCGCGTTGCCTCACTGGCTGGACGGTGAGGGACAAGCACCGCTGGCAAAAGGGCAAGGTGGAGTTCGATCCGAAGGAACACGACGACGGCGCCAAGCTCGTGCTCGGTCAGACGATTCCGGCGGGATTGGGGGCGGCCGATCTCGACCGCGTTTTGGAAATTGTCGTGCGGCACCCATCCACGGCCCGCCACATCGCGACCAAACTGTGCCGGCATTTTATCGACGATCAGCCGCCGAAATCCGCGATCAACACGGTTGCGGGTGTCTTTGCCCAAACGGACGGCGAGATTCGCCACACCTTGCGCGCGCTTTTCAGCACACCGGAATTCCTCCAGACGCGTGGCAACAAATTGAAGCGTCCCTTTCATTTCGTGGCCTCGGCGCTGCGCGTGACGAATGCGAAGACGGACGGCGCACAGCCCATTGCCAATGCCCTGCTGCGCATGGGGCACGCACCTTTCCGCTATCCCACTCCCGACGGTTACCCAGAAGCGGCGAACCATTGGACGAACACCTTGCTCTGGCGCTGGAACTTCGCGGCGAACCTCGCGGAGAACAAACTCAAAGGCACGGAAATCGATGCCGCGGGCTTGCGGGAAAAGCTCGGCGGCGATGCGGCACTCGCCGCGACTGTGCTGGGTCGCATTCCCACTGCGGAAGAGGAGCAAGCGTATCGCGGCTCAGGCGCCGGTCTCGCTCTCCTTCTCTCCACCCCGGCCTTCCAACGTTGCTGAGCAAATCTCCCCCACCATGAGCACACAAACTTTTCTGACCGGAAACGGCGACTCGCGCGAAACCCTCGTCGTGATCTTTTTGCGCGGCGCCGCCGATGGCCTCAGCCTGGTCGCGCCGATCGAAGAGGACGCCTATTTCCGCGCCCGGCCGCGCATTGCCATTAAAAAGAAGGAGGCGGTTCCGCTCGACGGATTCTTCGGATTGCATCCTTTGCTTGGCGAGCTCGAACCGGCATGGAAGGAAGGCGACTTTGCCATCGTGCACGGCGCAGGCAGCGAGGATCAGACGCGCTCGCATTTCGAAGCGCAGGATCTCATGGAGCATGGCGGATTGGCTGCGGGTGGATGGCTAGGAAGATTTTTGCGCGCCCGCCCTGAAGCCACGAGCGGCGCGCTTTCCTGCGTGGCGGTGGGCCGTCTTTTGCCCGAAAGCCTCCTAGGTGCGCCGAGCGCGACGGTCATGGAAAATCTCGGCGATTTCTCGCTCGGCGCGAATTCGCCCGGTTTTGCGCGGGAATTGCAGCGGCTGTACGCCCGGGAATCCGACCGTCTCAGTGTCGCGGCGCGCGATACCTTTGATGCCATCGGCCGTCTCGATGCGATGCGCTCAGCCACCTATCAACCGGCGAACGGCGCGGTCTACGATCCGAAAGATGATTTCGCGCAAGGCCTGCAGCAGATCGCCCGGTTGATCAAAGGGCGCGTCGGGCTCGAAGCGGCCTCGATCGATATCGGCGGCTGGGATTCACACTTCACGCAGCAAACGGTGATCGAGCCTTTGCTGAAGAGGCTCGGCGGCGGGTTGGCCGCCTTCCGGCGCGACCTGGGCGCGGACTTTCAACGGACCACCGTGGTGGTGATGACCGAGTTTGGCCGCCGGGTGCAGGAGAACTCCGCCTTCGGAACCGATCACGGACGCGGCAGCGTGATGTTTGTGCTCGGCGGAGGTGTGCGTGGCGGCAGGGTGCACGGCCCCTGGCCGGGATTGAAGGAAGAACACCTGGAAGGCCCGGGCGACGTGCCGGTGATCAATAACTACCGCAATGTCCTCGCGCCGATTCTGCGGAAACACGGCGCGACGCAGGAATCACTCGCAAGTGTTTTTCCGGGGTTTGAGCTGAAACCGGTCGGGCTCTACGCATAACTGAAAGATTGGCAACATAGTCGGTGTGAGTCCGATTCCACGGTCACCGAAAACGTGTGTATCCTCACGTGGATAATGACTTGTCAGTAAATTTGACTTAAGGTTTTGGCATCGTCCCGCGCTTCGTCACAAGGCGCGATGTAGTTAACAGATTTTCTGACATAAGCGTCGTGCAGACTGCAAATTCGTGCAGTTTGCGAGACTTATTTTATGCCCTTAACTCGATTCTGACTTGTGCTGATGGGTAGTCGGCAATAGAGGCACGCTGAATGACATTCCATTTTTGGAACACCACCCTTGTAATCTCCGCAGTGTGATCGCCGCGCTGGCTTCTAACTAAATAACCTTAACACACTTTTTTATGGCGGACGATCTTTGGCCGAATTTTGAGAAACTACCCAAATTCCGCGCACCTGCGCAGATACTTCGAGAACAAGCGGAACTTCTCGGGGAGAAAACGGGAAATGTCATTCGCGCCGAAGTCTTGCCGTTGAAAGTGAGAGACGAAGGCCGCCTTCTCTTTGGTTTTAGTCTGATCGCGCCAGCTTTGAACAACTACCGCCTCCGGGTTTTGAATCTGGGTCACGAGGTGAGAAGACTCTATCCCGCAAAGCTCACCACGATGTTACAGCCCCCCGTAGAAGGAAGATACCCAGTCTACGAGTTGGGCAGCGAATCTGCCTTTGTGGAGGCACTGAAATCCGTACTGGGTCATGAAACGACGGTGCACGCAGTGCAGTCTCTGTGGGTGCAAAGCGAAGATTTCCCAGTTGGGATTGGCGACGACGACGAGGATCCATTTGAGCCGGCCGAAGCTGCATTGCACAAGTCGCGATAGGGCAGGCTGGCCGTCGTAAGTATTTGACTGCGAGACCGGTATCGTTGGCGCTCTGGTTGCCAGTGGGGGCTCCCAGTCATCACGCCGCGGAGTTCGCGCAGCAAAGGGCGCTGCTGACGTTTCCTCGCCTACTTCCTCTGCTTCGCCCTGTACTCGCTTGGCCGCCATCCGACCCATTTCTTAAACGTCGTCGAGAACACAAACGGGTTCTCGTATCCCACCGCCGAGGCCACCGTCTCAATCTTGTCTTCCGTCGTGGAGAGCAGCTTCGCGGCGTGTTGCATCCGCAGATAAATGATGTGCTGCATGGGACTGCGGCCCAGTTCTCGGCGGCAAAGGCGGCGCAGATGTTCAGCGCTGAGATGGCAATGTTGCGCGAGTCGTTCGAGCGTCCAGGATTCCTGGAGCGAGACCGACACCCGTTCCCAGAGATGCCCCAGTCGATCGTCGGTCTGCCAGGGGCGGGCAAAACGGGTCACGTAAAGATGAATGATCTCCACCCAGTGGCTCACGGTCGGCGGCGCGACCGCTCCCTGGACCTCCTGGTAAAGCCCCATCACCGCGGAGCGCAACGGGAGCGGATCGAACCGGGTAAGGGCGGGTGAAGACGCGGACATAATCGCCTTCTGGCCGGTCTGGTGGGTGTAACGGACCCAGGAAAACTCCCAACGCGTCCCGGGCTCGGCGTGGAAGGCCAGCATGGCGTGCGGCGGGGCGAAACAGGCTGAGCCGGCTTTGCAGATCTGCCAGCGGCCATCGATCAGGATCCGTCCCCGGCCCGCCACGCACGAGAGCATGTAGGTGCCGCTCAGGTCCATGCGTACGACCTCGTACGGGACGGCGGCGTCGGCCACGCCCACATGTGCGATATGGTGCATCCCCAGGGCCGGGCATTCTTCCGCGCGAACCCTCCATTCCCGGGTATCAGGGCCGAGGATGTGCGTTTCCGATAGATGATCGTGTTTCCTGCTCATGGCGGGGAGGGCTACGACTCAAGATGCTAGGCGGCCTTTCTGTCCACGTCCATGCGACTCGTGCACATCCACCTCTCCGAACTCCACGTGCGAAGCCGGGGGATGGGCGCCGCCGGTCATTGAACGGACACCCTGCCTTTTCAGACTAAAGACAAAATGCGCCCCCCGCTATTGGCGAGCTGCCCTTTTTCCCGCTAAGATTTCAGTCCCTCATTTACTCCCATCTCCTGCCTATGAGTCGCTTTGCCTCCCTCCTTGCCGCGGTCCTCTTCGGTTTGCTCTGTACGGCCCACGCGGATCCCTTGCGAATCTACATTCGCGCAGGCGTCAAAACCCACGGCCCGAATCAGCACGATCATCCACGCTTCCTCACGGAATGGACGAAGCTCCTCAATGAGCGGGGCGCGAAAACCACCGGCGGCATGGATTGGCCGACCGCCGAGCAGTTCGATGCAAGTGACGTCGTCATCGTGTATGCCCAGGATCCATGGGATCCAACCCCGGAGCAGAAGGCGAATATCGAGAAATTCACGAAGCGCGGCGGCGGCCTGGTCGTCATCCACGACGGGCTATGTGGCAAGACCGATCCCGACTGGGTCAAGAGTGTGATCGGCGGAGCCTGGAAGTACGGCAAGGCTAAGTGGTTCGAAGGGGATGTCTCCCTCTACTATGTGAATAACGAGCATCCCATTACCGTGGGCGCCTCGAATTTCGATCTCGATGACGAGATGTACTATGATCTCGACATGAATCCGGCCGCAAAGGTGCTCGCCTCCACCTGGACTCCGGATGAACGCGGCCTGCGCAACGGGCGCGCTTTCCCGCATATCTATAACACAGCGCCGCAGATCTGGACTTACGAGAAGGATAACTATCGCGCCTTTGTTTCCATCCCCGGACATAACTGGAAAACCTTCGAACTTCCGCAGTATCGCGCCGTTCTGCTCCGCGGCATCGCCTGGGCGGGCAAGCGTCCAAATATCGAAGAGCTCTGCTCGAAGGATGAACTCGCCGCCTTGCGCTACCCGGTGGGCGGTCCTTCCAAGCCGGCTGATGAGTTATCCAAGCTCGTCATTCATCCCGATTTCAAGGCCAGCCTCGTCGCTTCTGAACCGGTTATTAATAAAGCGATCGCCATGAACTGGGATCCGAAAGGCCGCCTCTGGGTCGCGGAGACGCCGGAGTACCCGAACGGCCGCCGCGGCATGAAGCCGGAACTCGCCGGCAATGAATGGAAAGATCACGGCGGACTCGTCGCCCAGGCCGGCAAACAGGATCGTCCCGCGCACGATAAGATTTCCATCCTCATCGATACGAATGGCGACGGCGTCGCCGATAAAAAGGAAGTCTTCTATGAAGGCCTCGAACTCGTCACCGGCTTTGTCTTCTACAAGGACGGCGTGATTGTGACTCAGGCGCCGGATATTCTCTGGATCCGAGACACCAACGGTGATGGCAAGGCGGACAAGGTCGAGGTGCTCTATCATGGCCTCGGCACCTTTGATACCCACGCCGTAATCAATAACCCGCGCTGGGGAATGGATGGCTGGATCTATGCGACGCATGGTTACAGCTCCAGCAAGGACGTCACGAACGGTGACGGCACCAAACACTTCGGTAACATTGGTTCCGGCGTGATCCGCTTCAAACCGGATGGCTCGGCGATCGAGCAATATTCTTCGAAGGGCGGCAATACCTGGGGACTCAGCGTCACCTGGGATGACGAAATCATGTGGACCCAGCCGACGAGTGGCGATCTGCTCATGCAGACGATCCTTCCCGAGTCACAGCTCGCGAAAGGCAAAGTCGGAGATACGCCGAGCTTCAAGATCATCGAGCCGAGTATTGAGACTTATCCGCTCATGACCTGGGAGCAGCAGGCTTACCGGCAGATTGACTGGGTGGGACATTTCACCGCCGCGGCGGGTTGCGCGATCTATGATGGCGGAACTTGGCCGGCGAAGTGGAACGGCAGCTATTTCACGACCGAACCCACGATCAATATCGTGCATCAGTCGTTCCTTAAGCCCGATGGCATCAGTTTCTCCTTTGAGAAGGAAACAGGGCGCGAAAAGACGGAATTCATTGTCTCGAAGGATATGTGGTTCCGGCCGGTCGAGGCCCGCGTGGGTCCGGATGGCGGTCTGTATATCATCGATTTCTATAATCAGGCGGTGATTCACAACGACACCCGCGGACCGGCGCACAATGGTGTGAACGCCGCGGTTCGCCCCGATCGCGATCACTATTTCAGCCGTCTCTGGCGCCTGGATAACAAGGAAGCGAAGCCGCTCCCCGTGCCTGATCTTTCCAAGGCCGGCGCCGCGCAACTTGTCGAAGCACTCTCTTCGCCGAACCAGCCGCTGCGCATGACCGCCGCCCGGCTCCTTGTCGAGCATAACGAAGGCGCGGATCTCCTGCCGACCGTCGCGAAAGATGCGGCAAAACCCGCTCCGGCCCGCATTCAGGCGCTCTGGATCCTCGAGCGCGAAGGCAAGATGACGCCGCAGATCCTCACCGCGGCGGTGAAGGACGGAGACGAAGCCGTTTCCCGCAATGCGCTGAAGATTGCCGGGCAGGACGCAACGCTCGCGCCGGAAGTGGCGCCGGCCATCGCGCAAAAGCTGAATGATCAAAATGAACGGACGCGTCTCGCGGCGATCGTTGCCATCGGCTCAGCCAAACCTTCCGCGGAAGTCCGGACCCAGCTCGTCGCCTCCTGGCCGAGTCTCCGTGATCCTTACCTGAAATCCGCGGTGCTCGAAGTGGCTAACGGTTCCCCTGTGGAATCGGTGGCCGCCGCCATGGCTGCGCCGGATCCGGCGGCCCTGCAGGATTTCGTCAGCGCCGTGTGCAAGGCAGCGCGGACCAAGCCCGAATTTGCCGCGGGCATTGTCGAAGCCGTTGCCACGGACAAGTCCGCGCCGGGCGTTTCGGATCTTCGCCGTGCAGCCCTGAAGAGTCTGGCCGAAGGCGGAAAAGCTGCCGCGGTGCCGGCCTGGACACCGAGTCTGCAAGCCGCTTTTGCGAAGCTCCTGAAGACCGATGCGACGGCCGTGGCGCTCCCGCTGATTGCCGCCTGGGATAAAGAGAGCAAGCTGATGGCAGACGTGCGCTCCCAGGTGGGCAGCCTCCTCAAGGTCCTGAACGATAACGCTGCTTCGGAAGATCAGCGCGCGCAGGCGGCCTCCAGTCTCGTCGGTGTACACGAGAGCGATCCTTCGATTCTCCCGGCCATCTCCGCGCTGCTCGGATCCAAGGCGCCGCTCGCGCTTCAGCATCGAATTCTGGAAGCGCTAGGCGATACCGGCGAACGGGCTTCTGGTGAAGCCATGATCAACGCATATCCCAAGCTCCCCACGGGACTGCAGGACGTAGCCTTCGCGCAATTGCTCAAGCGTGCTGAGTGGACGCGGGCTTTCATCACCGCGTTGAAGAATCAAACCGTGCCGCTCACGAGCCTCGGCACGATCGCCCTCGATAAGTTGCGCCACTATCCCGATCCGCGGCTCGCGGAACTCGCTTCCCAAACGATCGACGCCATTCGCGGGCCGATGATCCAGCAGAAGGATCAGCTTATTTCCCAGCTCCTCCCCAAGGTTGAGGAAGGTGGCGATGCCGCGAAGGGCAAGGAGCAGTTCATGGGGACGTGTGCCGTTTGCCATAAGATCAATGGGCAGGGCGCAAACCTGGCCCCGGATCTGACCGGCATCGGAGCGCATCCACGCGCTGAGTTGCTTGTCGATATCGTTGATCCGAACCGCGAGGTTGATCCCAGCTTTGCCGCCTTCGATTTCACGATGAAGAACGGCGATGTCTTCCAGGGCATCATCAGCCGTGAAAACGCGCAGAACGTGCTGGTTCGCGATGCCGCGGGTGACCATGAGCTGAACAAGGCGGACATTGCCTCGCGCAAGGAACTCGGCCGCTCCCTCATGCCGGAAGGCTTCGAAGGACTCGGTCCCGACATGCTTCGCAACATCCTCGCCTTCCTGCAATCGACCGATTCGAAGTATCGCATCATCGACCTGCGCACGGCTTACGATGCGGATTCCCGCCGTGGCCTGTTCCAGAGCCAGGAAAACGTGGCTGACACGCTGAAGTTCAAGAAATTCGGCACGGTCAAAGTCGGCGATGTGCCCTTCGTCATTGCGGATCCCGGCGCGACCGGCTCCGGCAAGAATCTCATCGTGCTGAAAGGCGGCGATGGCTACTCCAAGACTTATCCGCAGAAAGTGGAGATCCCGGTGGGCCACTTACAGGCCAATGCGCTGAACATTCTCGGCGGAGTCGGTGGCTGGGCTTATCCCTGCTGCGGTGATGAGAAGGGCGAAGGTCTGCCGGCAGCGAAAGTCACTGTTAAATACGAAGGCGGTAAGGAAGAAGAGATCGTCCTTAAGAATGGTGTCGAATTCGCAGATTACATCCGTCCACATGATGTGCCGGGCTCGAAGAGCGCGGCCGATCTCGTGAATGGCCAGCAGGTGCGGATCATTCATAAGGAACTCACCAAGCCGGGAGTGATCGAGAAAGTGATCCTCGAAAGCGATGATAACCGCATCGCGCCGGTCTTCGTCGCCATCACGGCGGAGAACGACGGTCCGGGGCATGTGGCGCCCGCCGTTGCTCCGGCGCCGAAGCCGATCGCGGCGGTCGGACCCGATATCGCTCAAACCCGTATCCTGATTGTGGGTGGCGGAAGCTCGCATGACTTCAAGCGCTGGTTTGGCGATGCCGATAAGGCGACCATCGAGCAGATGCATCCGGCTTGGGTCGATTACACCGAGAAACCGGATGTCATCGCATCCGCCGTGCCCAGCCTCGATGTGCTCGTTTCGAGCACAAATCAACCGGTGGGTAGTGATGCCCGCAAGGGATTCTTCGATATGGCCAATGCTGGCAAGGGGCTCGTGCTCATTCATCCCGCTCTTTGGTATAACTGGGGGAACTTCCCCGAGTACAATCGCGAACTCGTCGGCGGCGGTACCCACGGTCACGATCGCTATGGCGAATACGAAGTGGACGTAGTGAATCAGAATCATCCGGTGACCGCCGGCCTGCCCGCGAAATTCAAGATCAGCGACGAACTCTATAACTTCATCCCCGACCCGCAGGGAACGCCGATCGAAGTGCTCGCCCAGGCGACCAGCCCGCTGACCGGCAAGACCTTCCCGCAGATCTGGATCGTCAAGCATCCCAAAGCGCGGATTGTGTGCATCACGCTCGGCCACGACGGCGTCGCACACAACGGACCGGAATACCAGCGGCTGCTGCAAAACGCCGTGCGTTGGGCGGCCGGGAAGTAAGTCAATCGAAGCGGGACGCCACGTTATAGTGGAAGCGGCGTCCCGCCTACCACCTGGCCTCGTTACCCCACTCCCGTGGGGTAACGCCTTTTCGGCCGACACTCCCTGAAAACGAATTTTGAGATAACGGAGCAGATCGTGATCCTCCGATCCGGCGGAGAATTTCGAGTCAAAGTGTTCGCAGGCAGCGCGATTTTTTTGGAGTGCGCGCGTTAAGCCTCGGGCGCAACGCCGCTTTCGGAAGGGGTATGTCCGCGGGAGTGCGCACGGTGGGCTGGGCACGTTATATTAAAAGGGTAACTTCAATAGATTCCCATTTCCCGGCTTCGTGCGAAGCTCACCTTGACCTGCCCACGGACTTTCCCTATCCGAAAGCGGTGCCGCGCTCGCTGTCGCTCTCTTGCCACCGCACTCCATATGGCGCGGCTCGCGAATACGCCCGTCGGCGCCCAAAAAATCCGTTTTCAGGTTGATCTATGATACGAGTCCATGCCTTGGAACATGCGGCCTCCGAAGGAGCCGGAAGCATCGCCGATTGGGCGCGTGAGCGCGGTCACACGCTGACCACGACGCGGCTCGATCTCGGTCAGCCGTTGCCGGAGGTGACGGAGTTCGATCTGCTCGTGATCATGGGGGGCGCGATGAATATCTACCAATATCGCGACTATCCATGGCTGGTGGACGAACGGAAACTCATCGCCGCGGCCGTGGAGGTGAATAAAGGCGTGCTGGGAGTCTGTCTCGGTGCCCAGTTACTCGCTGATGTCCTCGGCGCTCGTGTCGTGCAGAATCCGCTGAAAGAGATCGGTTGGTTTCCGGTGAGATTTCTAGACCCGTCAGGATGCTTCCGCGGATTCCCCGGTGAGTGCGTCGTGTTTCACTGGCACGGAGATACCTTCGAACTGCCCGACGGCGCCCGCTGCATCGCCGAAAGCGATGGCTGCGCCAATCAGGCCTTCATCAAAGGCGATCGCCACATCGGTCTGCAATTCCACGTGGAGATCTCCCGGGAAGCCGTGGGGCTCTTCGTCGAAGGCGGCCAGGAGGAGTTAGTCCCGGCGCAGTATGTGCAGACCTCCGACGCGATTCTGTCCGGCGTGCCGGATCTGCAGGGCGTGCGCGCGGCGTTGTATACGCTGCTCGATCGCTTGGCGGAGGCTATCGAGCAGGTTGAACAGGCTTAGAAAAACGGTTTAGTTAGGTACAATTGCAACCCGGCAGGGTTGCCGGAAAGTAGCCGGGGATAACATCCCCGGAATCGGAAGAAGAACGGATGCACCCCGGAGGGGTGCCGGAGCTCTCAGGATTACAATGGTCGTCCTCACCCGCCATGCAAAATCCAGATCGGACTAAGCCCATACCTTGAAGCACCTTCCACATAAATGCCCGCGAGCATCCCCTGCACCACTACACAAAGCGGATGCCGAAAACGCACAAACGGCAGCAGGCACAGCGACCAGAAGTAATGGTGAATATGAAGATAGTACCGCGGCCCCAGACACGCCGTAACCGCGGCAACTGACCCAATCAACGCCGCAAAAGCCCCGAGATAACGCCCAAGAAACCCGGCCTTTCGTGCCTGCACGACGCAAAGCGTCGTCATCCCCGCCGCAATCCCCAAACCCACGAACAGCGCAATCTGACTCGGCCGATTGAGGTGCGCGAGCTGATGCGCGGTGAGCGAGAAGTTCGCGCCGATACTTTGGCCGAGATATTCCCAGTGTAGCGCGGCAAAGAACGGCACGCCGAAGCCAACCAAGTTCCACGCGATGCCGCGGTAAATCGGCTTCGTAAACTCAACGAGTGTGTGCCGCGCTCCAAGCAGATACAAAGCCGGTCCGGAGAGCAGAATACCCAGCCAGTCATTCCAGCGATTATCTCCCGACTCAAACGGCGTGGTCCGCCCGCAAAGGTGCATCGCGACATAGCCAAAACCAAGCGGGAGCAATCCACAGAAATACCAGGCCCGCGCGTCGCGGAGCGGATGTTCCAAAGTCGGCGTGGGTGGCGAGGACATCGGGTAGAGCAAGGAAGCCGCCGGGCGGATTAGTTGACAAACCCGAGCGCCGCGACATGCGCAAACAGATCATCGCGCGCCTGGGTCAACGTCTTGGATCCCAGGTTCTCTGCAACCGTCCAGCTCTGGTTAAAAACGCCGGAATAATTCAGCTCCTGATAACGTCCACCCAGAATGCTAACCGCCGAGATCCGATATGCCCCCACGATGATTTTGGAAGCGGAATACGGAACCGGTGTGCCATTGTTCGTAGTATAAGTGACATTGGCAGACGGCCCGTGAGCGAATAAGCTCGAGAAGTAACCATTGGTTACCTGATCCGTCCCACCAAACGTATAAAGATTCTTCGCGTTCGGCAATTGGAACGGAATATTGAACCCGGTGATGGTATTCGTATACTCGTGATACTTCTTTCCACCATGGCTATAGTAGAGGACGACCACGCCTTGGGTATTGTCCGGATCGATGATGAGATAGAACCTGACTGGTATCACGCCATTCGCCGTCCTCGTGTCGAGATCCGTTCCAGCACCGGAATAAATCAGAACTTTTGCCTCGGCCGTTCCGGTAAGGAACAGCCCGGCGATAGCGATCACGAGGTGCCAGTATTTCATACCGGATAGCATACAGCTGGAAGCACGAGTTTTACAACCGCCTTTAGACGAACGGCCTGCTTCCCGTCCGTAAATTCAGAACTCCTGAGGTCCCGAAGGAGTTTCTCGAGTACATGGAAATCTAATGATCCCGATTTGCAGATACCCAGTCGTTTTCTCGCGGCAGTAAGAAGCTGCGCGGGTAGGGACGGCTGTCCTCAGCTGTCCGACCACGGTGGGATGGACTTGAGTACGGATAAATAGGAAACCCATGCTCGAAATGCTTTGGATACAGAATGGACGTGGCCAATAGTTCGGCGAGGTCTGGGCGTGCACGCATGGACGTGAGACGTTGTTTGATTGGGCGCGTCGTTAGGGCAAAGACGCGCTGTGTGCGGGCTTTTCGATTCATCCACGTCATGTTGCATCCCATCGTGGTCGGACAGCTGAGGACAGCCGTCCCATAAGCGTTAACCTAAAAGCGTTTAAGAAAACGTCTTAGTTTTTGCAATTGGCGAGGCCGTCGGGGCCGATCTCTTTTGAACCTTTGAGCGATGTGTGCGCCTCGGGCAATGAGATGACCCAAGGTTAAACCAGGGGCCAAGACTGCTCGGACACTATCACGTGCTTCGATAAAGAGACGCCACCGATTTTCTTCGTCAGAGTCGATAACCCCAGGGGGAAAATACTTTCGCTTCCCACAAGACCCGTTCAATGAGGAGCGCACTGAGCACCTTGGCTTGCATCCACCCCTTTGCGGAATCGTCATTGCTCTTTGGCACGTGACCGGCAGCCAACAGGCTTTTCAATCTTTTGAAGGCGAGTTCAATCTGCCAGCGGCAACGGTAGAACTCGAGCGCACGTTTTGGTGTGAGTACTTCAGGCCCCAGAGAATGTAAGACGAGCGTGAATTGGGTTAACTCCAGGCTCTTTTGCCGGGCTGCGGTTTGATTGCGCCGGGACTTGTCCAAAGCCTTCCTGCGACAGCGTTCCGCAGCCAGTTGTGACTTTCTTACGGCACAAAGCCAGACGCGCCGCCGCTGATCTCGATGCCGAAACCAAACCGGCCAGCAGCCGATCTGATGGCCAGGCAGAGCGCGTAATTTCGCCAGGAGTGGAAAGTCTTCACCACGCTCTGTCTCCACGGGAAAGATAGACGGATTCCAACGCATGAGAATGTCAGCTCCCGCAGCCAATACCGAGTTCACTCCGCGGCGATGGCTATAGCCTCGATCCACCAGAATTAACTCATTTTGCTGGAAATCGAAGCGGCCCAATTTCTCTCCGCCATAGCGATCTGTCAGTTCGAAATGATCGCAACTCAACTGCGGTAATTGCAGGCTGTAATGTAACCGCAGGTCCGTACCGGTGGAGCCAGGTTCCTGGATGTTGGTGGCATCAATCACCCGTATCCGGTATGGGAACGACCATTCCTGTTGCTCATAAAGCCAGCGTTGCTGCTCAGCTAAGAGATGATGAGTGAGGTCGAGTAACCAGCCTTCTGCACGACGCAACCGCTTGAATAACGCAACCGCGCTCACATCCGCCAGCCCTAGTTCTTTGGCGCGAACCACGGTCTGCTCCAAAGACAAACCTCCAGCCACATGCATGAGAATTAAGCGCAGCCAGCGTTCTGCATCCTGTAATCCACGCGCCCGCCGAAAGAAGCCGTGCTTTCGTGCCCGTTCCGCCAAATCGTCTGGCAGCCATTGACGCAAGATCTGCCAACCGTCTGGAAGCGGGTCGAAAATCATGCTTCAGCACTCTACTTATTTGGCCATAAATAACCAGAAATAAGGTTAACGCTTATGGGACGGCTGTCCTCAGCCGTCCGACCAGGGTGGAATGGAGCATGGACGCCACTGAATCGAAAAACCCCGCGCACAGCGCGTTCTTCGCGCAACCGACGCGCCCAATCACGCGACACATCACCTGCAAGTATCGGTAGGACATGCCAGCTATTGATCCCGTCCATGTTGTATTCCAAGCGCTCCGAGCATGGTCTCCGGTTTATCCACGTCCCAATCCATCCCATCCCTGTCGGACCGCTGAGGACACGGTCCCTACCCAGCGCTGGGCCTCCAGCATCCATTTCAGATCCCCAGCCGAAAAACCGCTCTTTTATTCAGAAATCTAAATCCACTCGGGATGAAGATAATGATGACGATAACGAGGAAGAGATAAAATATCGATCCACCTAAATCATCCTCTTAACGAAACCGTAACACGATTAGTACTCCACCACTCCGGCTCCGCTTAACGCGGATCGGTTATTATCAGACCTTCCGGCCTTTCTGAAAAACAGGGAAGCGGACGGGCCACCGCATTCCGTGTCTTTCAGATCCGAAGCATTATTCTGTCGGCGTCGTGGTTCCGTCCTTCGGCTGCGATTCCTCCTCGCGCTTCAGCGTGGCGGAGAGATTCCCCACTCGCTGGCGCATGATTTTGCCTGGTTTGAATTTGACAGTCGCGCGTGACGGAATGACAAACGCGCTGCCCGGTCGATTTGGATTGCGCCCGACGCGCGGCTTTGTGAGCCGCACTTCAAGCACGCCAAAGTTTCGGAGTTCTACGGTATCACCGCGCGCGAGCGCGTCCGTAATATGATCAAGGGTGCGTTGGACCACATCGAAGACCTGCGACTGCACGAGTCCGGTTTCGTTGCTGATCTGAACGACGAGATCCCTTTTCGTCAAAGTGCCCATACTTAGGCACTTACTCCAATTCCGGGTCCTTGGGCAAGTCAGCTTTTGTGAAATGTGTGGGCGCCACTTCCGCAGCCGTCTTGAAGTGGGTCTTGGCAATCCGGCTCAAAACTTCCGCTCCATGCAGTCCGATGAGGTCCGACGCGATCTGTTTTACCGCGCCTGAAGCCCCCCTCGGAAGCTCCCTTCCGTAGGTCTTTTTCGCATCCTTCAGCCAATCGATAAACCGTTCGCGCGCAAGGATTGACGCGGCAGCGACGGCCAGATCGCTCTCCGCTTTTGTGCGCTGCTCCAGCTCGATGCCTTGTCCCTTTTCCAAAAGCGCCCTTTGGATGAGGCGCGGATTGGCAAACTGATCGCTCAAAGCCCGCGGACAATCGGGCCGGATCTCGAGTAAATTTTCTATGACACGGGCGTGTCCCCAGGCCAGCAGACGGTTCAAATTTCCAAATTTCGTGTAGAGCGCGTTGTACCTTTCGGGGCCGATCGCGACGACGCTGTGCGAGACGCCGGGGGTGTTTTTGATGAGTTTGGCGAAGTCGCGAATCCGCTGGTCGGAGCCGATCCGTTTGGAGTCCTGGATGCCGGCCTGGAGGAATTGCCGCGCAATTTCTTTATCGGTGTAGACCCCGGCGATGACGAGCGGACCGAAGAAGTCGCCCTTGCCGCTTTCATCCACGCCGAAGTGGGGGGTGAACATCGCCGGATTGTGCACCTCTTCGTAACCCATCTTCGCCTGACCGATGATCTCCGGCTCCAGTATGAACTGCACGAATTCCTCTGTCCCCTTTCCCTGCAGCACGATCTTCGGCCCCTTCTCGTAGACCGCAAGGGTGAGCTTGTCCTTCTGGGCAAAATAGAGTGTGTAAGGGCGGGTCTCGAATTTCCAGCCGCCGCGCTCCACGAGGAGCGCACGGAGCCGTTCAGCCTGCTCGCTGGTCAGTGGGCAGGTGTGGAGAGTCTTGGGAGGCGGCTGTTGCGGGCTTGTCGGCATGGCAATTCCCCCGCAGTGTTCCCGACCTTTTCATGCCGCGCAAAGCGAAAGCACTCGATTCTTCCTCGCCCCCCGCCGGAAGCCCGTCCTCTCTTCCGGAGTTTCATCGGGCGCTTGCCAAATGGTTCGGAGAAAATGGACGCGATCTCCCGTGGCGGCGGACGCGCGATCCGTACGCCATCCTGGTCTCGGAGTTCATGCTCCAGCAGACCCAGGTAGTGACGGTGATGCCGTACTACGAACGCTGGCTGGAGCGCTTTCCCGATTTCACCGCGCTCGCCACCGCCGCCGAGGCCGACGTGCTGCACGCCTGGCAGGGGCTCGGCTATTATGCGCGTGCGCGCAATTTGCATCGTGCCGCAAAATACGTCGTGCAGCATCATGGCGGTCGGTTGCCGGATGATCCGGAAGCGATTTCTCAATTACCCGGCGTGGGCCGCTACACGGTGGGCGCGATCGCCAGCTTCGCCTTCGATCAGCCCGTGGCCACGGTCGACGCCAATATCGGCCGCGTCCTCGCGCGTCTCGCCGATTTCCGCGAACCGGTCGACACTCCCGCCGGCCTCGCCGCGCTCTGGCAGGTTGCTGCTTCCATGCTGCCGGCGAAAGGCGGGCGGCTGCATAATTCCGCCCTGATGGAACTCGGCGCGCTGCTTTGTACGCCACGCCAGCCGCAGTGCCTCATTTGCCCGGTGCGATCCCATTGCGCAACGAAATCGCCCGAGTCGCTGCCCGTGAAAAAGCCACGACCGAAGACCGTGGCGATCGATGAAAACTCCGGCTGGATCGTGAAGAACGGGCGCGTTTTGCTGGAAAAACAAACCGGCTCGCGATGGAAGGGCTTATGGAAATTGCCGCGCCTGGAAACGGCGCCGGAGGGCGAGGTATTGCACGAAGCGGAGTATCCGTTCACGCATCATCGCGTGCGGCTGCGCGTGTTTGCGGTGAGTGCGCCGAAGGGGACGGGGGAGGAGCAGGAGTGGTTTCCGTTGGCGGAAGTGGAGGCAGTGCCGATGCCGTCGCCGCATCGGAGGGCGGTGCGTCGGCTGGTGGGTGGGTAAGGTGGTGGGGTTGGTTCTTAATCGTAATCCTAATCTTAATCTTAATCCCTTTTCTGGACGCACGTTGTCCTAAAGATCCGCGATCGATAAGTCATCTACCCCAAGTTGAGCGTCTGTTGTCTCTTTGGGATTAAGATTAAGATCAGGATTACGATTAAGAGCCTCCCACCTTACCTCAGACACTGGCCAACCCGACAGGCACCTCTCAAACCAAGAAACCTTGCCCAGAGACCGTGGTTGAAAAATCATACTTACCTGCCTCCCTCCAGCCACACAATTTCAAGATGATCCAGCCCGGCCAAGCATTTCTTTCTTCCAAAGGCCACCGCGCCGTCGCCATCGCCGTCCTTTGTTTCCTCCCTTTTGCCCACCGCTCAAACGCCGCTTCTCCCAAGCCCAATTTCATCGTCATTCTTGCGGATGACCAGGGTTGGGGCACGACGTCGATCATGATGGATCCCAAGGTGCCAGAATCGAAAAGCGATTTTTTCCAAACGCCCAATCTCGAGAAAATGGCCGCCGAAGGGATGCGTTTCACCGAGGCTTATGCCGCACACCCCAACTGCTCTCCCAGCCGCGCCGCCCTGCTCACCGGCCGCTCACCGGCCGCGCTGCATCTGACCGATATCATCGAACGCAACAGCGGGCCGGATTATGTCGGCAACCCACTGATTCCGCCACATCATGTCTCGGAAATCTCCGCTGACGATCCGACGATTGCGCAACTGCTGAAAGCAGCCGATCCATCTTATCGAACTGCACTGCTTGGTAAGTGGCACCTGGCAGGCGGGGGTCCGGCGGAGCACGGCTTCGATGTTTCCGACGGCGATACCAATAACGGCGATGGCAGAGGCAAACTTCCGGATAACCCGAAGAAGATCTTCGGCATTACCCGGAGGGCGGTCAATTTCATGGATACTCAGGTGAAGACGGGACAGCCGTTCTATCTGCAAGTCTCCCACTATGCGACTCACGAGCCCTGGCAGGCTCGTCCGAGCTCGATCAAGAAATTCCAGGATGCGCCCAAAGGCGCCCGGCATACCAATGTCGAGTATGCCGCGATGCTCTTCGACATGGATGAAGGGATCGGCGAGCTGCTCGATGCCGTGAAAGCCGACGGAATCGCGGATCACACTTACATTATCTATACTTCCGACAATGGCTGCATCCCGACGCACGATCCGGGAAACATCAATGGACCTTTGCGAGGCTGGAAAGCCAGCGTGTGGGAAGGTGGCATCCGCGTCCCCTTCATTGTGGAAGGCCCTGGCATCAAGGCCGGCTCTGTGAGCCGTACGCCGATCGTGGGATACGATCTGCTCCCGACAATTTGTGATCTCGCAGGCATTCAAAGCTGGCCGAAAACGGTGGAGGGAGGCTCTCTCAAAGCGTTACTCCTTGGCGACGGCACGGCGCCCGTCTCACGGGTAGAGCCGTATCTCGTCTTTCACTGGCCGCACTATCAGCATCAGAAAAATAGCACGCCGGACAGTACGATCATTGAGGCAAGCGGGTGGAAGCTTCATTACTGGTGGGAGACCAAGCAAGTGCAGCTGTTTCAACTCGACGAGGATTTAGGCGAATCTCACGACGCCGCAGCGCAGCGAAAAGAGCAAGCAGGAGAAATGAAGGCGCGGCTTTTTGAATATCTGGAGAAAGTGAAAGCGCAGTTGCCGGCGGTGAATCCAGATTATCACGGGGCGGTCAGTGGTGGGGATTCGAAGGCACGGGAGAGTGACTCGGATTGAGTGGGTAAGTGGCAAGGTGGCAGGGTGGGAGGCTCTTAATCGTAATCCTAATCTTAATCGTAATCCCTTTGTGAAATGAGGCGCACTTATCTCCGCGCCACAGTGGCGTTCTGGAACGCTGTGGTTATCTGTGACGGATCGGGCGTCTTATTTGGCCGTTATCGATTAAGATTAAGATTAGGATTACGGTTAAGAGCCCGCCACCCCGGCAGAACCTACCGTCACACCATAAAAAGAGCGTCCCTCTCGGAGTTGCCTCCAAGAGGGACGCGTGGGTTTGGATCTTTAAGCGAGCCCCTTCGCGGAACTCACCAAGCCTTTAACGGCTTAGTAGTCCATTCCGCCCGGACCGTGGTGCGGGTCGGCGGCGGGCGCGGACTTCTTCTCAGGCAGCTCGGTCACGACGGCTTCGGTCGTGAGGAGGAGGCCGGAGATGGAAGCGGCGTTCTGCAGGGCGCTGCGGGTCACCTTGGTCGGATCAACGACGCCGGCCTTCACGAGGTCGACCCATTCGTTGGTCGCGATGTTCAGTCCTTCGTTGCCCTTGCGGCGCTTGGCTTCGCTGACGACGAGCGCGCCTTCGAGGCCGGCGTTGTCCGCGAGCTGGCGGAGCGGGGCTTCGATCGCACGCTTCACGATCTGGAGACCGATCGCTTCGTCACCGGTGAGCTGGACGCCTTCGAGCGCCTTCTGGGCGCGGATGAGGGCGAGACCGCCGCCGGCCACGATGCCTTCTTCCACCGCTGCACGGGTGGCGTGAAGGGCGTCTTCGACGCGGGCCTTCTTTTCCTTCATCTCGGTCTCGGTCGCGGCGCCGACATTGATGACGGCCACGCCACCGGCGAGCTTCGCGAGGCGCTCCTGGAGCTTCTCACGATCGTAGTCGCTGGTCGTTTCTTCGATCTGACGGCGGATCTGGTTCACGCGGCCCTGGATGTCGGCCTGCTTGCCGGAACCTTCCACGATCGTCGTGTTTTCCTTGTCCACGGTCACGCGCTTGGCGCGGCCGAGGTCTTCGAGGGTCACGTTCTCGAGCTTGATGCCGAGGTCTTCCGTGATGCAACGGCCGCCCGTGAGGATGGCGATGTCTTCCATCATGGCCTTGCGGCGATCGCCAAAGCCAGGGGCCTTGACGGCGGCGACGTTCAGCGTGCCGCGGAGCTTGTTCACGACGAGGGTTGCGAGGGCTTCGCCTTCCACATCTTCAGCGATGATGAGGAGGGGCTTGCCGGTCTTCGCGACCTTCTCGAGCACAGGGAGCATGTCCTTGAGGCTGGAGATCTTCTTCTCGTGGATGAGGAGGTAGCCGCCGTCGAGGATGGCTTCCATCGACTCGGCGTTCGTGACGAAGTAAGGCGAGATGTAGCCCTTGTCGAACTGCATGCCTTCGACGACGTCGAGCGTGGTCTCGATGGACTTCGCTTCTTCGACCGTGATGGTGCCGTCCTTGCCGACTTTGTCCATGGCGTCAGCAATGATATTGCCGATCGCGGTGTCCCAGTTGGCGGAAACGGTCGCGACCTGGGCGATCTCGGTGCGGTCCTTGACCTTCTTGGAGATCTTGCCGAGCTCGGCGACGAGGACGTCGACAGCCTTCTGGATGCCGCGCTGGAGCGAAGTCGGGTTCGCGCCGGCCGTGACGTTCTTCAGGCCTTCCTTGTAGATGGATTCAGCGAGAACGGTCGCCGTCGTGGTGCCGTCGCCGGCGATGTCGCTGGTCTTGCTGGCGACTTCGCGGACGAGCTGGGCGCCCATGTTTTCATACGGATCTTCGAGCTCGATCTCCTTGGCGACGGTGACGCCGTCCTTGGTGATCGTCGGGCTGCCGAATTTTTTGTCGAGGATGACATTGCGTCCGGCTGGTCCGAGCGTGGCCTTCACGGCCTTCGCGAGTTTCTCGATGCCGCGGAGCAGAGCGTGCCGGGCTGATTCGTCGAACTGAAGTTGTTTAGCTGCCATTGTTTTTGGTTGGTTTGGGAGAGTTTGTGAGGAGTGCCGCTTCGGTTGCTGATCTCTTCCTCTTCATCCTCATCTTCATCATCCTCTAAAAAGAAGGACGGGGAAGAGAGTAAGTGAAGTGATTAGTGATGAAGCACCAAATGGAGCGGCGCGTATTAGTTATATTAGCCGAGGATGCCGAGGATATCGTCCTCGCGCATGATGAGGTAAGCCTGGTCGTCGATCTTGATCTCGGTACCGCCGTACTTGGAGATCAGGACTTTGTCACCCTGCTTGACGGTGAAGGCGATGGTCTTGCCATCTTCATCACGCTTGCCCGTGCCGAGCGCCACGACTTCGCCCTCCTGGGGCTTTTCCTTTGCCGTGTCGGGAATGATGATGCCGCCTTTTTTCACTTCTGCCGCGTCGAGGGGTTTCACGAGAACCCGGTCACCGAGCGGACGAACGTTCACTTTAGCCATGTGTGGTCTTAGTTAGGTTGGTTAGTTGGATTGTGGTTTGGTTTTACGAAGACGCCGAAAGCTGCTGCCGGCCGGGTAGTGCAACCGGGAGCATGCCGGGCGAAGTTGGTAAAGGGGTTTTTGGTCTGGGGAGATGCTATCCCTGGATGGGACCGACGGGACTTATAGGACTAATGGGACGGATGTGTCTCTTCGCCCTCCAGCGATTCGCCGAGTTTGGAGATTTTTCGCACGCCCACGCATTCCTTGAGGGACGCGTCGTATAAATAGAGCGTACCGGTTTCCTTTTCAAAGAAACCGGTCTGCCCATTGGAATACGCGATCACCTGCACTCCGGCGAAGCCCGCCGGGGCCGGCGCCTGGCGCACCGTCTGTACCGAGTGAGTGGCACGGCACGGTGCCGTGGCGGTAAGAGCACACGCTGCGAAGGAGAGCCAGGCGGAACGGCGTTTCATATGCGGGAGGGAGCGGCGAACGGAATTACTTCTTCTTGTCCTCGTCCACGACTTCGAACTCGGCGTCGACGACGTCGCCACCCTGCTTGTTCGGGCCGCCCGTCTGCGGTTCGCCCTGGGGCGGAGGAGCATCTGCTCCCGCACCACCGGCACTCGCCGCCGCCTGCTTGTACAGGTCTTCGCTGGCGCCCTGGAACTTGTTCTGCAGATCGGTGTAGGCCGTCTGGATCGCGTCCGTGTCGTTGCCTTTCAAGGCTTCACGCAACGTGCTGATCGCCGCTTCGATCTCCGACTTCTTGTCGGCCGGGATCTTGTCGCCGAGCTCCTTGAGCTGCTTCTCGCACTGGTAGGCGAGGTTGTCGGCGTTGTTGCGGATCTCGACCGATTCCTTCGCCTTCTTGTCTTCTTCGGCGTGGAGTTCGGCTTCCTTCTGCATGCGCTCGACTTCCTTCGGATCGAGGCCCGAGGAACCAGTGATGGAGATCTTCTGTTCCTTCTGCGTGCCGAGATCCTTCGCGGAAACGTGCAGGATGCCGTTCACGTCGATATCGAAGGTGACTTCGATCTGCGGAACACCACGCGGGGCCGGCGGGATGCCGTCGAGGTGGAACGTGCCGAGTTTCTTATTGTCGCGCGACATCGGGCGTTCGCCCTGGAGCACGACGATTTCCACGCCGGGCTGATTGTCGCTGAAGGTCGAGAAGACCTGCGATTTGCGAGTCGGGATCGTCGTATTGCGCGGAATCATCGGCGTCGCCACACCGCCGGCCGTTTCGATGGCCAACGTGAGCGGAGTCACGTCGAGCAGGAGCACGTCCTTCACGTCGCCCTTGAGCACGCCACCCTGAATCGCGGCGCCCACGGCCACGACTTCGTCTGGGTTCACACCCTTGTGCGGCTCCTTGCCCACGAGCTTGCGGGCCGTTTCCACGACCTTCGGCATACGGGTCATGCCGCCGACGAGCACGAGTTCGTCCACGTCCTTCTCGGCCACTCCGGCGTCCTTCAAGCAGGCGCGAACCGGGCCGAGCGTGCGCTCGAAGAGATCGTCCGTGAGCTGCTCGAGCTTCGCCCGGGTCAGCGTCTTCATGATGTGCTTCGGACCAGTCTGATCCGCCGTGACGAACGGCAGATTGATGTCGTATTGCTGCGAGCTCGAAAGGGCGATCTTGGCCTTCTCCGCCTCTTCCTTGATGCGCTGCACCGCGTCGGGCTGCTTGGAGAGGTCGATGCCGCTGTCGGTCTTGAATTCGCCAATGATCCAATCCATGAGGCGATTGTCCCAATCGTCACCGCCGAGGTGAGTATCGCCATTCGTCGCCTTCACTTCGAAGACGCCGTCGCCGATCTCCAGCACGGAGATATCGAACGTTCCGCCGCCGAGGTCGTACACGGCGATTTCTTCGTCCTTCTTCTTGTCGAGGCCGTAGGCCAGCGAGGCCGCGGTCGGCTCGTTAATGATGCGCAACACTTCGAGGCCGGCGATCTTGCCTGCGTCTTTCGTCGCGTTACGCTGCGAGTCGTTGAAATAAGCCGGAACAGTGATCACCGCCTGGGTGATCTTTTCGCCGAGCTTCGCTTCCGCGTCCGCCTTGAGCTTCGCGAGAATCATCGCCGAGACTTCCGGCGGGCTGTAAGTTTTGGTTTCGCCGCCGACCTGCACCTGGATGTGCGCGTCGCCGTTCGCCGCTTTCACGACTTTGTACGGAACGCGATGGAGCTCTTCCTGGACCTCGTCGAACTTGCGGCCCATGAAGCGCTTCACGGAGAAAACGGTATTCTGCGGATTCGTGATCGCCTGGCGCTTGGCGGCCTGGCCGACGAGACGTTCGCCGCTCTTGGTGAAGGCCACGACGGATGGTGTCGTGCGCGCCCCTTCGGAATTTTCGAGGACCGACGGCTCTCCGCCTTCCATGACGGCCATACAGGAGTTCGTCGTTCCGAGGTCGATACCTAAAATCTTTGCCATAGTGTGTTTAAATTCTTTCTAGCTGGGAAAATGGTGTCTGCAGGTGTGCTGTGTCTGGCCGGTCCTGAGCAGGGAGTGCGCCTTGGGGATTGGAAGAAAGTAAGTGGCTGATTACCAGCATGTTACGCGGCAAGATCAGGTGTGACACACCGTGTCAGGCACCCAGTCCATGTCCCACCTGCGCCAAAAAGGCGCGCCATCGTGTCACAGGTGTGCGTGGCCCGCCAAGGGGGAGTCTCACGCGGAGCCGCGGAGCTTGCGGAGGGGAGAAAAGGGGAGGGCGGCCGCTCTTAAGCGTAATCCGAGTCTTAATCTTAATCCTCCAGATCGAACCGAGTACGAGCACGATTAAGATTACGATTACGAAGACGAACCTGCTTCCCTCCTCTCCGCGTTTCCGCGCCTCCACGTGAGGCTTTTTCCTCGTTCGAACTTCCAGCCATCGTCTTTTCCAAAAACCCCACCTCTCTTTTTCTTCTCCGCCTCCGCGAACTCCGTGGCTCCGCGTCCGCGTGAGACTCCCCTTGTTCGTATCTTTCGGGGACTCCGCCCCAAATCGCGCTTGCAGAAACCGGAAATCCGGGCACTGTTCCAGCCCTTCGCGCGGACTTCCGCACGAACCAACAACGGATGGGTGCCAGAGCGGTCTATCGGGCACGCCTGGAAAGCGTGTGAACTGTTAAAGGTTCCGAGGGTTCGAATCCCTCCCCATCCGCCAGTTTGATCCACAGGCACTTATAACGAATCCCAGCTCCAGGTAAGAGCGAATCTCGCCTTGTCGGCACCCCAATACGGTTATGAGCGAGAGCAGAGACATTCCACGCCGGTCAGCCATTAGAACGCTTGCGCTTATTCCGGTCGCTTTCTGCGGCTCGCTCTCCGCACTCTCGGTGTGTGCTTTTCTCTACGCTGAGGCTACGAGCGGATTCTCTCGTTTTAGCATCCCTGCGTTCGCCGGAGGACTTGCTTCCCTGGCCGCAGTGGCAGCCTACAGTACGGCCGAGATGGCTCAGTGGATTCGCCGGCGCCCGCCATGCGTTCCTCTTTTGCTCAGCCTCTTAATTGTTGCCCTTGTCTTCCTTCACGGTATTCGCCTCATCTTGATCGCAACAAAGCGTTCCGCGGCCGGCACGACGGAAGAGACCCGTCGCCTTTTGGACAGTGCGATTCAAGAACCCATGCCCAATGAATGAAGCGCGACATCGGCACCCAAGCCCCTGATAGGCCATGCCGAAGCTCGCCGAAGTGCTACACTCCGTCCGCTCTCCGCCCTGAAGTCATGAGAATCAAGCATCTCCATCCCTTTCTTGTGTTAGTCGTCGTACTGCTGACGCTTTCAATGCCGGCCTTGGCCCTGGACGCGACGTGGAACGCCGCCACCGACGTGCCTGTGACCGCCTCCAGCTACACGGCCGGCGGCACAGTGAACCTTACGCTCAACTTCGCGCCACCCGTTGGAACAGACCTCACGGTCGTGAACAACACCGGGGCGGCCTTCATCAGCGGCACATTTAGCAATCTCCAACAGGGGCAGGCGGTAACGCTGAGTTACGGCGGGAAGAATTACAGTTTCATAGTCAATTACTATGGTGGGACCGGCAACGACCTTGTGCTACAATGGCCGAACCTCCGCCCTTTTGCCTGGGGATATGATCAGTATGGCCAATTCGGCAACAACAGTACGGTAAACAGTTCCGTGCCGACCTCTGTCCTGCAAAGCGGCGTACTCGCCGGCAAGATCATTACGGCTGTCGCCGCGGGCGGAAATCACAGCCTGGCGCTTTGTTCCGATGGCACATTGGCCGCATGGGGAGCCAATCAATATGGCCAGTTGGGCAACAGCGGTATCGCTCCAAGTACGGTGCCAGTGGCAGTCCTCCAAACGGGAGTGCTGGCCGGAAAGACGGTCGTCGCCATCTCCGCTGGGCTCTATCACAGTCTGGCGCTTTGTTCCGATGGAACCATGGCTGCGTGGGGAAACAACTCCAGCGGTCAGTTGGGGAACAACGGTTCCAGCCAAAGCACGGTACCGGTGGCAGTCCTCCAGACGGGAGTACTTGCCGGCAAAACAGTCGTCGCCATTTCCGCCGGCGAATTTCACAACCTGGCGCTTTGTTCGGACGGAACCACGGTCGCATGGGGCCGCAACCTCTCCGGCCAGTTGGGCAACAACAGTAGCATCAGCGGAAGTAAAGTACCGGTAGCCGTTCTCCAGACGAGCGGGGTTCTCTCTGGGAAGACGGTCATTGCCATCTCCGCCGGTCAGTCTCACAGTCTGGCGCTCTGCTCCGACGGCACGCTGGCGACGTGGGGTGACAACGGGTATGGCCAGTTAGGCAACAGCATTATCAGCGGAAGCAAGGTGCCCGTGGCGGTCATCCAGACTGGAGTACTGGCGGGCAAGACCGTTGCCGCCATCTCGGCTGGTCAGTCGCACAATCTTGTCCTTTGTTCCGATGGCACTGTAGTTGCATGGGGATCTAACCAGTACGGCCAGTTGGGCAACAACGGCGCTTCCCAAGGCGTCGTGCCATCAACGGTCATCCAGACGGGAGTGCTGGCCGGCAAGACGGTTGTCGCCGTCTCCGCGGGCGCAATCCACAGCCTGGCGCTCTGCTCTGACGGTACGATGGCCGCATGGGGGTCCGACCAGTACGGCCAGCTGGGTAACAATGATAGCGTCCAAAGCAATGTGCCGGTGCTGGTCAGCACAGCTCCACTGGCGACGGGGGAACGTTTTGTTGCTGCAAGCAGCGGGCAGTCCGCCAATCACACCCTCGCCCTCGTCGCTTCTCCGCTTCGCTCGAACACGAATCTCGCAGCCCTCAGTCTTGGCAGTGGTGCTCTCCGTCCCACATTTTCGAGTGGGATCACCAGTTACACCGCGACCACGACGGCAAACACGACGAGTGTGATTCCCTATGTGGCCGACAGCGCCGCGACAGTGCGGGTAAACGGGACAGCCGTCCCCGCCGGCAGCGCAAGCCCTCCGATCAGTATTCCTGCTGGAGGGAACACTCCCATCACAATTGTCGTGACCGCGCAGGACGGCACGACCGCCACCTATACTGTGACCGTGACCAGCGCACCGCTGTCGTGGACCTATAACTCTCCCCTCGATGTGCCGGATGCGGGTGGCGCCTATATCGCCTCGGGTACAGCCACCTTGGCGCTGAATTTTGCACCGTCGCCGGGAACCAGTTTGACCGTCGTGAAGAACACCGGGCCGGCCTTCATCAGCGGCTCCTTCAGCAACCTGGCGCAAGGGCAGAAAGTGACGCTGAACTATGGCGGAGTGAACTATAACTTTATTGTGAACTACTATGGCGGCGCTGGCCGGGACCTCGTGCTCCAGTGGGCCAACGTCCGGCCGGTGGCATGGGGCAGCAATTTCTGGGGCCAGTTGGGCAGCAATGACCCACCGGCATACAGGCAGGTCCCGGTTCCGGTGCTTCAGAGTGGAGCGCTTGCGGGAAAGACGGTCACGGCAGTCTCCATGGGACAGTATTTCAGTGTCGCATTGTGCTCGGATGGCACCCTTGCCGCATGGGGAGAGAATGGCTTGGGCCAATTGGGCAATAATAGTATGACGAATAGCGCCGCGCCCGTGGCTGTAGTCCGAACCGGAGCACTCAGCGGCAAGTCAGTTATTTCCGTGGCTACCGGAGAATCCCACGTGCTGGCGCTGTGCTCGGACGGCACCATCGCCGCGTGGGGATATAATGGCTATGGCCAGTTGGGCAATAACACCACCACAAACAGCCAGACGCCAGTGGCGGTTGATCTGACCGGCGTGCTTGCGGGAAAGATGGTAGTCGCAATCGCGGCGGGCACCGACCACAGCCTGGCGCTCTGCTCGGACGGCACGCTGGCCGCCTGGGGAGTCAATTCCCTTGGAGAGTTGGGCAACAACACGATGACGAACAGTTCGGCGCCAGTCGCAGTCGTCCAGTCCAGCGGCCCTTTGCTTGGCAAAACCATCATCTCAGTGACCGCAGGCGCGGCTCACACTCTCGTCCTCTGCTCGGATGGCACCGTAGCCGCATGGGGATATAACGGTTATGGTCAGTTGGGCAACACAAACGTCATTGGCACCAGCTCGGTGCCGGTGGCGGTCACGCAAACCAGCGGGACTCTGGCCGGAAAGACGGTCACCGCAGTGGCTGCCGGCAGCTATCATAGCCTGGCGCTCTGTTCCGATGGCACCGTGGCCGGATGGGGATATAACTACGACGGCGAATTAGGCAATCCCGGCAGCACCAGCAGTTCCACTCCAGCGGCGGTCGTCCAGGACGGCGTTCTCGCCGGCAAGACAATTACCGCAGTAGCCGCCGGATGGTATCATTCTCTGGCCTTTTGTTCCGACGGTACATTGGCCGCCTGGGGAGAGAACGATCTTGGAGCACTTGGCAATAACAACCTCCTGAGCAGTTCCACACCAGTGCTCGTCGCTACAACCGGAACCCTTGGTGGCAAAACGCCGGTCGCATTATTCGCGGGATACGCAGACAGCGCGGTCTTATGCTCGGACGGGACACTGACCGCCTGGGGTTTCGACGCTTTTGGTCAACTTGGCGATGGCGGTTCATTTGGTTACAGCCAGTTACCCGAAGCGGTACTGCAAAGCGGAGCCCTCGCCGGCAAAACAATCACTGCACTATCAGCGGGAGGCGCTCACACGCTCGCCCTCTGCTCTGACGGGACGCTGGCTGCATGGGGCTCTAACTCCAATGGGCAGCTAGGCAATAACAGCACGACGAACAGCAATGTCCCTGCGACGGTAGATCAGACCGGAGTACTTGCTGGCAAGACCGTCGTCGCGGTGGCGGCAGGATCCTCGCACAGCCTCGCGCTCTGCTCAGATGGCACCGTCGCCGCCTGGGGTTTGGGTGGCCTGCTGGGCAACAATAGCACCGGGCAGAGTGCGGTCCCGGTAGCAGTCATCCAAGATGGCGTGCTCTCGGGTAAAGTGGTGACCGGAATAGCGGCAGGCAGCGACCACAGTCTCGCGCTCTGCTCGGACGGCACTGTCGTCGCATGGGGATCCGACTCCTATGGCCAATTGGGCAATAACTCCACAAATCTAAGCTATGTCCCGGTAACCGTGATGCAAAATGGGGTACTCTCCGGAAAAACGGTCACCGCGATCGCCGCAGGCTTCAATTACAGCCTGGCGCTCTGCGCGGATGGTACGTTAGCCGCGTGGGGGGGAGATAACGATTACCAGTTGGGCGCTGATGGCTTCATCGGTCAAAGCGCAGTTCCCATCGCAGTCTTCCAGAGCGGCGCGCTCTCAGGCAAGACGGTCACCGCGATCTGTGCCGGTGAGGACCACAATCTCGTGCTCTGCTCGGACGGCACGCTCGCGACGTGGGGATACAATGGCGCATCGGCCAACATCGTGCCCACGGCGATCGTTCAGACCAGCGGTCCTCTCGCCGGCCGCACGGTTGTGGCGATCAGAGCTGGGGCTGATCATGATCTGGCGCTTTGTTCGGATGGCACATTGGCCACGTGGGGCGACAATTTCTATGGCCAATTAGGCGTCAATAGCACGAATGCCAGCTCTCTCCCGGTGCTCGTCAGTACTTCGACGCTCGCTGCCGGGGAAGGCTTTGCCTCGGTAAGCAGCGGCTCGTCCGCCAATCACACCCTCGCTCTTGTCGCCGAGCCTCCATCGCCTTTGGCCGCAACCCTCGCCGCGACCTCCATCACCTCTACCAGTGTGACGTTGAACGGCACGGTAAACGCCGATGGCAATAGCACGGTGGTATCCTTTGATTACGGAACTGACGCGACCTACGGAAACAATGTCGCCGCTACACCCGGCACGATCGGTGGCAGCGTCGCAAGCGCGGTGGGCGCCACACTCACCGGCCTGATTCCGGGCACCACCTATCACTTCCGCGTTCACGCTGTGAACGCAGCCGGGACCGGATACGGTGGCGACTTCACTTTCACCACACCCGCCACACCGCAGGATTGGCGCTCGCGTTGGTACGGCGTGACTTCAAACACCGGCGATGCTGCGGACGACGCGGATCCTTACGGGACCGGCATCCCAAATCTCGCCGTCTTCGCCCTGCTCGGCCCGGCCCAGAATCCCGCCACCGCCAGCATTGCCCAGCTTCCGTCGGTGCAGATGAACGGCAGCAGTCTATTCATCAGTTTCAATCAACCGCCCGGCGTGACCGGAGTCACTTACGGGGCGGAATGGAGTGCGACGTTGCAGAACGACTGGCAGCCCGTGCCCGACACCGGCACGGGAACGCTGCATATCTTCAGCGTTCCGATCGGCGGCGATACGCAGCTCTTTATGCGGATCAAGGTGACAGAGCCGTAGGCGACCGTTTAGCAGTGATTATCAAAGGGCCGCCGTCGTACAGGTATCTGTATGCCGCGATTAGCTTGACCTGCCTTCGATCGTTTCGCTAGGTTAGCTTCATATGAAACGTTCCCTCCTCGCGGTGGCGTTTGGTTTACTCTCCGCCGCGATCTGTTTCGCCGGAGATTCGGTTCCCAGCGGTTTCCTTCCGATGTCAAAACTTGCGGAAGCTCAGGCCAAAGCCAAGCAGACCAAGAAATTCGTCGCCATCACGGTTCATGGATTCGATGACCAGTGCCCTTACACGGCCGATGCTTTTAGCAAAGGCACGACGGCGCTCCGCTCCAGTTGTGTGATGGTCTATGTCCGCGTCAAGGATCTGCGGGCCAGCGAGAGTTCCTTGCCAGCCGCGCTCAAGACCCCGGCGCAAACGACGGCTGACGGAGCAAACGTCGCTTTTTACGTCTACGATCCGGACATGGGCAAATTGATCACCAGCGTCGATCGGGGAAAGATTCAGCACGATCCGCAGATTCTCACGGAGACGAAGAAGCAGATCAGCGAGGCGCGCAAACAAACCGCCGGTTCCTCGGCGACGAGCGGGCTGGATGAGCTGGACGCGCTGAAAAAGCACACGAGTCCGTGATTCGAGGCGACGGCGGTATCTGCCGTTCCAGCTAAACAGAACGGGCTTCTTTTCCTTCCGACTGCTCCGCGCGAACGGTTTCGGCAAGGAACGGCTAGCCGCCGCCGGCAGTATAGGGAAGGGCGAGATAGTGGCGTCCGGCGCTCAATCCTTGGGGATTTGGATCCGTATTGCGAAACGTGACGGGCAAAGTCCCGCAATCGACCGGTTCGGAGCACGGGCAAAGGTGAAAGTGCAAGTGCGGATGACCTCCCGTATTGCCGGTATTGCCGCTCAATCCGATCGGCTGTCCCGCAATGACATGATCGCCGATTTTGACGAGCGCGCCATTCGCCGTGAGATGGGAATATGCGGCGATCGTGTTGTCGGCATGGCGGATTTTCACCCAATTGGATTCGCCTTCTCCCGGCTGGCCATCATGAAACTTCATGCGGATTTCCGCCACGATCCCGGCGCGGGCTGCCGTCACGGTCGTACCGATGGGCATGGAGAAATCGTAAGCATACTTGTAGGCGCCGTGATGGCCGCCCTTCGAGCAGTTGCCTTGACTCACATAGTAAGTCGAGCCGACCGGATAAGGGAGCACGTAAGGTGACGTCTGCCAGTCGGGAAAGGGGTCACGGGAATCCTGCCGATCGGGCCACGTTATCAGAGTGACGAACGCCACAAGGCCGATGATCCAGAAAAGCTTCGTGCGCAGGTTCATGGAGTTCGCGGCGGCCTTCGAACGAAGGGAGAAGGAGCGACCAATTCACTCTTGCAATTGGTTTGGCTCCCTGACTGCTTCGGGTCGGCCTGCCGGGCCAAGTGTGTACTCCATGTCCCCCGTAATATGAAACCAAAAGCAATCGGTTACTCCGGGACCCCTCTCACCAAAAAGTTGGGCATCGTCGAAGGCGTCCGCATCGTGACGAAGAATGCGCCGGAGGACTATGCCGAACTGCTCGGGCCGCTGCCGATGGGAGTCATTTTCGAGAAGCGAGTTTCGAAAGCGACCGATCTTGTGCATCTCTTCCACTCACGCAAAGCGGAGTTGAAGAAAGACCTCAAGTCCCTCCGCGCCGCATTGCGAAGCGATGGCGCCATCTGGGTGTCGTGGCCGAAGAAGTCCTCGAAAGTGCCGACAGAGATTACCGAAGATACGATTCGGGAACTGGCGCTGCCTCTCGGCTTCGTCGATATCAAGGTTTGTGCCGTCAGCGAAATATGGTCCGGCTTGAAGCTGGTAATCCGAAAGGAGCTCCGGTGAAAGTCCGGCTGCCGTTTTCGCGAGCGGGGTCAGGCAGCGGCCTGCCTGACCCACGATCTTCTCCGGTAAAGCCGGAGGCTTGAGTTGTTTCTTAGGCTTGGCCAGGTCCTGGCGGCACGGTCTGCACGGCGCCGGCGAAGTCGAAGACCACATTGAGTCCGGTCGGGCCGCCATTGTTGTGCACGACGAAATCCAAATGATTGGAGCCGCTCACAAACGTGACGCCGGGACTATTAATATAAAACTTGACGTATTTCTGATAGGAAGGTCCGCCATTGGGCACAGTCATAATCCCGCTACGTCCGTCGGAAGTCTGGGTATAGCCCCAGGGGTATGACAACGCGGTGCCGTTCAGCTTGATGGCGGTGCAGGCATCGTCCGCAGCGCAGCGGCCAGTGATCGCGACCGTATTGACGTCAAAACCCTGCAAATTAAAGGTGATCCGATAGGTGTAATCCGTGTTGCTGTTCCCGGACGCGTCTTTCGTCGGGGCGATCCATTTTGCAGCGGGATCACTCTGTACCCAATTCCCGTCGCGGTTGACGGCGTAAGCACTGCCGGAAGGCACCATGCTAAAATTCGGATCGACCGTGCCAATGCTGACCTTCCCTGTATTGATCAACCCGGGAATGGGCGAGCGATTTACCAGCGTATTTGCCGGAGTCGCCTTGGGATCCAGGGTAAAGATCCCCTCCATCAGCGCCTTCGGTCCATTGGCATACGGCGTCCTGGCTGCGAAGTAACTCAGCAACTGCGCGCATTTATCGATCGCATCCCGCCCGCCCACCAGACCATTGAACGTCGTCAGGTCGGTGGGGTCCATGTTCGTATAGTCGTCAAACTTCTCATGGGCGTCGGAATCCTGTCCCTTATAGGCATGGAAGGTAATCACGTTGCCCCAGCGGCCATACGTTCCTGAGTTAAACTGAATGGCCGTCACCGTCTGATGTTTCAGATCGCCCGGATTCAGCAGCGTCCGGCTCGTATGCCCATGCGCGTAGGAATCCTGGATCAGGTGCATCACCGAACCGATGGCGCGCTTGCCGATATCCAGTTGCGGGTAGGGATCGGTCCGCGCCAATAGATACTTGATGGTTTGATTGTTCCTCGGATTCGTCGTCGAGCTGTCAAAATATCCGGCGATCGTCAGGGTCGGGTCGGAATTGCCCCCGGCGGGGATCTTGACATCCGAGAGCTTCGTGGCGGCGACGTTTGCCGGGGTGCTCATGCTGTCGGTTCCATTCACTGTCTCGCCAACCGCGACTTTGTACATGAATTCGGCCCACATCAGCGCGCGTTGCCGGGTGGTCGCGGCCGGCTCTCCATTCACGCAGGCCATGCCATGCACGAACTGCATATCCCAATAGTGCACCCGCCCGGTCAGATTGTTTTTGTCATTCGAGGTTGCGCTCCCGCCATTGCTGAAGTGAGTGGACCACAGGATACCGCTGGAAAAATTTGCGTCGGTGCTGTTGTCATCGTCAAACATCAACACCTCGGGATCATCGTTCCAGTACACGCCCCTCAAATACTCATTGAGGGAGAAGTCGCTCCAAATATCGGAAAAATTGGCGTTCGCCACGTTGAGGGCCGTGCGCTGTTGGTAAATCGCCGCCAGCACAATGTTTTCGTGAACGGGATTGTTATAATCCCAGGGGCCACCCACCTGGTAACGCGTTGTCGTCGGGTTACTTGCCGTTTCAGTGCTCATTAAATAATTTTTGAGGTTAATTGGGGCGGGCCGGGCCACTGAATCGGTTTCGTTTTACAAACGCAAGTTACAAAGTGAACATCCGGCAACATATGTCGGCGGCAGGCAATATTTGCGCAGTCAGTGAAATCTGACCCGGCTTGAAGTGGGTCATCCGAAAGGAGCGTCGGTGAACCTGAAAACGGACTTTAGAAACAATTTTCAAGGTGGTTGCCAAAGAGAGACGGTATTGTGAGTGAGTATGTTCGCGAGCAGGACGACCTTGGACTGCGGGGTTAAGTCCCGCGATAGCGGGGCGCAACACCGCCATCGGAAGGGGCAGGTCTGTGGGAAGGTGTGGTGGGATCGGCGTGACATTTTTTACCGAATGTCTTTTCCGATTTTGAAGATGGCTTTGTGCAAACCCAGCGCTGACCAGGTGACTGAACGTCCTCACCCACCATTCCTCCCGCGGACAATCCCCATCCTAAGGCGGTGTTGCGTCCCGCTGTCGCGGGACTTAACCCCGCAGTCCAAGGTCGCGCATTCTGCAAACGAAAGTTTTGGTCGGGAAAATTGATGTGATTCATATTTGGGCCTAAAAACAAAGATGCCGCCTCCCAGATAGGAGGCGGCACCGTATTTCGTTTCTAACTTACTACCGTCGGATCTTACCGAAGCCCGAGAGCACTCAAAAGCGGCCCGTTGATATCACCGGTGGCATTCAAGCCGTGATCGCTTTGGAACGAGGCGATCGCATCCCGGGTTTGCGGCCCGATCACGCCATCCGCCGGTCCCGCATGGTATCCGCGCCGATCCAATGCCTGTTGCACGCTGGCGGCTAGTCCGCCCTCGAAGGTCGTCGTGTACTCCGTGGTGTAATCGGGACCCGTATCATAGTCGCCGATTCCGCCGTCGATAATGACCCATCCGTTATTGCGCCAGCCATAGCGATGATTGTGCCACTCGTGAACGCGCCCGTGGTCCCACCCGCCGGAGATATCTCCCGGCACGACAGCGAAGCCGGAGGAGTAGCCCCGACCGTACGAACGGCCTCCCTCGTCACGGGTTCGGCCACCGAACGCCACGGACGGAGTCGAGCGCAGGTTCTCGCCCCGCGAACGAGTCGTTACCGAAGGACTTTCTCGATTGATGCTCCGCGATTCGCCATTCGGCACTCGTGCGATTGAGCCCGACGTCCGGGTCGACGGTGTAGAAACGCTCCGCTCCGGAGCGATCGATTGACGCGAGGGAGTAGAGAGCCGCGAGCCGGCCGAGTTCAGCGCGGAAGATCCTCCGCCTCGAGAGACTGCAGCGCCCCCTGAAACGGTAGCTCCCCCGCGAACGGCAGCGTGGCCGCCTCCGCCCCCACTGTGAACCGCGGCTGAGGCCGATCCACCTCCGGAAACCGCAGCTCCTCTGCCGCCGCCCTGCTCCGGTTCTGCAAACGCCGATCCGCCCAAGGACAATCCGGAAACGATGGCGATACCTATACTAAGAATATGTTTCATAATGAGTTTGTCCTTAGGTTTCGTGCGCCTCTACGACACCGGATGGCTTATGCCTCCTGAGGCAAGATATCGCTTGTCACACATTAGTGTCCTCCGGGGGACCCGGGCGCGTCGCGTTTGCTCGCTAGGCCCGACCGTGCCTTGTGTGGATTAGATTTCGGACTCAAGAGCGAACCCTAAAAAGCTCTCAATCGCGATCGATCCCATTCCTAGTTCAGAAGATCTAAACTTGCGGCACATAAAGTTCTGCGGATCAGCAGAAATCGGAAATGCGAATCCGCTCAACATGTCCTCGATATGTGGACAGGTTTCGTCTGATCTTCCTTCCACCCTACCCAGAGGACCCGGTTTGCAATGTATTCCTAAGTCGGCCACTCACTTATGCGTCCCCACCATTTGCACAACCATTTGACATGAGCTGCAGAATTCCTCTCTCTAGAGAGAGCGTTTTTAGAGCCAAGGGATTTGTCAGGCCACAAGTGGAGTTGCCTGATTCTCAGTTCCTTGGCAATGCGCTGCACTGTCTTTAAGGAATTCACCGCATAGCGTTGCCAGTCGGACGGATTCAAAAACACGTCTGTCTTGGCATCGACGCCCAGTATTTTCGCGGCAGCCTTTATCCGTTGGACATTCTCGGCGCGAATATTTATTGGCTCGTGAAATACAGTTATCGGTTCGAGATCTGCAACCGCGACGAGTGTTTCCCGGAGGTCATCTTCGCCACATTCCGGATATGTTGGGGCTACCGCAACATACACATGCAGTCCCGCTTCTTTGGCTGCTCGCAACGTAGCCAACCGTTGCGCGGGCGCTGGAGCTCGAGGCTCGTATATTTTTGCTAAATCATTGCGTAATGTCGGTAAGCTCATCCCAAAAACGAGCCGCTTCCCAAATGATCGAAATAGTGGAAAATCCAATTTGGCGAGCGGACTCCTAGTCAAAATCCTCACATTTAGGGTCGATCGATCACGAATATGCTCAAGCGCCCGTATAACAGATGTCCTTAACGCCGATTGAAGCTCTTTTTGATAGAAAGCATCAGCATGTCTTATCACTTGGTACGGATCTGTCGTAGTACAGAACATGACCGCGCGATTGCCATCCTTCTTGAGTAATTCAACTGGAAGCCTTTCAGCGGTTTTCAAGCTGGCAAGAAAGCGCTCCTCATCCCAGGGTCTTACGAGAACATAGTCGCCCCATTCCTCATCGGGATCGTCAACACCAAACTCCGCCAATCGCCTTCCTTGTTTAATCGTAGAAACGCTTGGTACATAACAAAACCGGCAAGCATGTGAGCACCCAACACTGACATTGAACGACCATTGCGAAAGACTTTTATAGACGAAATTGTTCGGCTGAATGATCGCTGGAACGCTCCAGAAATCAGCAATATGATTTGACGTTCTTTGAGTCTCAGTGTTCATCCGAACGCAATCTTAGCTCCATCCGTGGTCCCGTCAATTGCCGTAATGATGCGTTTGTCTTTCAAAAGCAACAGCGCTTTTTGCCACTCGACCTGAACATATCTCCAGCGAAATGTGTCGACGATTTTGGCGTACACGTATCTACGTTCCACCGTCGTACGGCTCCATTTTTGTTCACGAATCACATCTTCCAATCGCGAGGCGATTGTTTCAATATTTTTCGTCTGCGCCGCTGGCTGGTGGTATTCACCAAACCATTCGGGCTCCGACGCAAACATCGACGCCATGCTGTTCTGCAACATCTGGTAGTTTCGTTCCGCTTTTGCCATGAAATTCGCCACATGTATATAGCCGTCGACGAAATTGCCAAAAAATGTTAGAAAGTATTTATGGGCTCGGGTAACCGGATTTCTAATGGGGTAGCTCAGGCTGTACTGGAAGTGCGCTTGATTTTTGACCAGCTTTTCGTAGCCTTCCAGTATTGCGTTTCGAACATCGAAATCATCTTCCAACACGGCTTGCCAAGCAGCTTGGTCGGACAATGCCTCAACTCGCTTTAACATCGTGTGGGCGCGTTTTTGCTGTGCTGGGTCGATGTTTTCCAGGTTGTTATGGATACATTTGATAAGACGTTTCACAGTGGAATCGTCAAACCGCACTAGCACCTCCGTAATATGATCCGAATTTTGCGTTTCTCTTTTTTCAATAATCTTCTTTAAAAGCGACGCATCAACACCACTCGTTCCAAAAGGATCAATAAAGAATATCGCGGCGCCGTCTCGGACGTCTTCTAAAATTTCAGGAACCGCCTGTTCAAATGAAGCGTGAATGTTCCTGACCAAGTTTCTCTCGACGAAATTCCTCGTTTCAAATTCCAGATTTTGAAATGTACTATTTTCTCTTTCCACATTGATGCACCGCAAGCATCGCTGAGGGTCGGTTGTCAGTTTAGCTGCTAAAAGTGGTGAACCCTCTTTACCGTCGTTATATCTTCCTTGGCCTGCAAATCCATCTATGTAACATATCTTGTGCCTACTTCCGACCTTCGCAAAGAATACCTTTAGATACGGGCCGAGAATTTCGTGTTTAATTGCGGACCAATCTTTTAGATTGTGATGAAAATCCTCTTTCATGCGCCAGAAGTTTGTTGCACGTGCGGCGAGTTAACCTCGCTAATTTGGGGTGATACTAACGATGTGCTGGTGTACTACTTTACAATGTTTCCGCTTCCTCAGCGTACTCTCGGATCACACTATCCGAAAGATGCTCTAAATGCTTAGCAAGAGCAAGTTCACGCACGCTTTCGTAAGAGAGATAGGTGCATATTTCAGCAAGTGCGCGTCCCTCAAGAAGCGAAAAGACCGGGCGTTGAATTTCCTCAAATACCTTTTCTCGCCGGGAGGATGGCGCAACGATGTGAAGATCGATCGCCAAATTCGGCTGCAAGGCAACGAGGTCGGCCATACGCAGGAGGCCGGAATACACTGAGGTTGTGTGCTCCACTTCGAAGGCACGGACAATCGATCGCTTTCTCATCCAGAGCACGTCGATCTGCTGGATCGTCTTCATTGTGAGATTGTCGTAGTGCAATGGTAACTCATTCAAGAGCTCACCGTCCTCCGCTTTCCATTTCTTGAGCACTCGGACGCGATCCGATTTCGGCAACCAGATCTTCATACCCATGCGCGCGCCTATCTCCGCAAGCAGTGCTTGAATTTGGAGGCTCTCGCGAATCTCCTCGGACGGACTTTGTTCAACCTCCTCCGCCTCTTCCCTATCCGGGTCGGCGGGGATGGTGACTGCGACCGTCTTATCTTCACGCTTTGCTGTGTGAACCTCTTTCCAAAGCTCCTTAAACTCGGACCAATAGCAGAAGACCGAAGCCGTCCGGGCACCGCCTCCAACGCCGGCAGCACCAAGCCCCTCTAGCAGAATACGATTACTTTGGATGATCCGGGTCCCGACGCTCGAAGTCTCCCAAGAGAATGGCACACCCAAATCGAAAAACTCGCACAAAGCGCGCCGATCTTTGAGCGAAATGACACTTAGATTGTGGAACGGATCGTAAATCGCGAGGAAGCAGTTTACCGTATTCCCACTCTCCCCCGTGAGGTTATTCTTCTCGCCCGCGTTGACTCGGTAGAGCTCGTCAATAAACGCCGCCTTCTTCACCTCGTCTTTCTCGACGAGAATGCTATCCATCAGTGCGGCGAACGAAGGCTCAGAGCGAAACTTGGCGAACATTCGGCGCCAAGCACCTTGTGGCACCATCGCGCGGGCGATTGCCTCGGTAGATTTAGTATTTCCCTTTCCATTCCGATCCATCATCCGGATCACCGCATCGCATTCGTCATCGGTCAGAGGGAGCGTTGCTGGGTTTAGAATCCGCTCAGCCCAAAACTTTCGAAATGCCTGACTTTGCTGCTGCCAAATCTGATCCTTCGCTACCTGGTCATAGCTCTCACGAAACTTCTTCGCCAACTCGCTAACCGCGCTGGGGTGCATCCTTGATCGGCTAACAAAGTTTTCGCCATGGATCAATCGCAAATTTCTACCGGTGATACGTGAGGTGATCTTCCACTGAATCTTCAGGCTCTAGGTTTTCATTTCCTTTACCCCGGAATATCCGCATCGGTCGGCCCTCCTTCCATGCTCCCGCTAATCTGAATGCAGTGCCCCCAAAAGAGGTCGCCGTCGTTGTGCCAGAAGGTGAAGCTGCCGTCCGGGTTCAGGCTGATCGAAGTCAGTTCCATCCGATCCGCGAACTCCTTTGGCGAAACCTCTTCTTCGTCCTCATCCAGCCAGTTATCGTTTTTCAACGGGAGGAGTTGGGCGACGGCGAATTCGGTGATCCGGGTGTGCCAGTGATCCTGGGCTTCCCACAGTTCCCGCGCCAGGCGCAGAAACGCGGCCGTGTCCTGGCAGTCACCCATGGAAAGAGAAAGGTCGACCGGTTTGCCTCGCCAGTCTTTCGTGACCGTAAAGTCATTGAACCGGCGATCGAGCAACAGTTCGCCGAAGTAGTCGTCGTGCAACGTGACCGGCCTTTGCAGTTCTTCGGCCTCGCGGCGCATCTCGACATCCGGCGAATCGCGATCGAGGATTTTGAGAAGCAGCGCTTTCGGCGAACCGGAAGCATCTTCTGCCGCGAGACGAACCCGCAGCGCAACGACGCGATACTCGGTCAACGCGTTCATCGCTTTTCTCAACGCTTCCCCGTCCAGGAACTGTTGCACGAGCAATTCGGAGCGTTGTACCGCTCCGTCCTGGCGTTTCCAGCGGACCAGCCGGAATCGCAAAGTCCACCATGTCTCGCCTCTGGATTGGCCTCCGCCGGCGCCGAGCGCGTTCACCACGCCGACGATATCAACCACCGGGCTCGCGTTGAACTTTTCGAGCAGGTGGACGGGAACGGCAGATGTTTCGTCGGGAAGGTCGTTCGTTTCCGTGCGTTTGTCGGCCATATAGGGGGGGCGGGGTGCGGTTTCAGCTTTGACTAACTAACGCCTCCCTGCCGCAAGCAATACCTTTGCTCACCTGGAGCTTCTTCGCCAACTCTCGAACCATGCTGGGGTGCATCCCTGATCGCTTAACAAAGTTTGCGTGGCGAAGCAATCGCTGATTTCCGCGGTCAATACCAAGAGGGGACCTTCCGCTCTATGTCCGTCACACTCCTTAACGCTACAATTTTGAAGCATGATATCGGTAGAGCGATCTCGCAGTCAGCGTCCGTCGGCTCGTTTTGCGCACTGATCCCGATCATGCGGCAATCCCGCTTTCTTAAACCACCTGTCGGCATTTCCAAACTTTGGGTCCCATAGCGCCTCGTTTGCGACGAGGGCTTTGAGAAACCGCCGTTGTGCGGGAGTCTCTGCCGCTCCGCGTCCATCTGGGAAGGCGGCGGCAAGGAGCGGGCCCCAGTCGAAATCGGCACAGTAGAGGGTGGTCACTCGGATCACTTCCTCGGCGCCATTGATGAGTCGCTCGAATTCCTTCACGCGTTCGATCGCTCGCTCGACTACGGCGAAGCGTGGATGAAACCTGATTTTGGGGCGGGGTCGCTGCAAACCATGTGTCGATCTCTCCCGCTTTCTCCAGGGATTTGATCAAGACCTCGGTGGCCACAGCGTCCTCCGCCAACTTCGGCGCAAGCGCCGCGCACATTCGGACAGCTGGCGATGGATCACGCAGGAACGCCGAGGGACTGGCGTCGAGCTCTCCCAGAGCCAAAACCAAAGCGCTCCGTTCATCGGTATCCTCGGCGGTTTGAGCCATGTTTCGCAGCCGTTCCTCGATGTCTTTGGCCCGGTTGCTCAATGAACTGGCCTTCGCCAAAGTGGAAGCCCCCATCGCCGCATAGGATCGCACTCGGGGATCGGGGCTGCGCAGGTCACGTTCCATTGTCTCCAGGAGAAGCGGGGCGACCTCCATACAGCCGAGGATTGATCGTGCATAGAAGGCGTTACACGCGGCGTCGTCATCATTTTCAAAGGCCTCGTCCCAGGTCTTCACCGGATCGCTGTTATAAACCGCCATGCGTTCAAGCTCGTCGATGGACCGACCTGTCTGCTCACCGGCTTCGGCTACACTTACCAAAAACTGCAGGAGCGGGGCGCGCAGCGGCATTTCCCCGCGATCGATGCGTTCGTCGGCGAGCAGTCCGACAATGACGCAAGCGGCCGGGCCGGTCACGGTCCAGGGCGTGCCTTGGTGAATGACTGCCGACCAAAGATGATCGAGCGCTGCCTCGCGGCCACCGGCATCTTCGTCGAGCAAGGCCCGCAAATGTTTCGGCGTATCTGCAGCGGACCCGTATGCATGGTAAAGCTTTGCCCAGTCGGTCTGTTCCAAAGCAGGAATTCCGGTCAGCATAGGGCGACATGTCATGGCCGGGAGAAACGAGGAAGTCGAGAGCGTGGAGGGCTCCCCCGGCTTGCACGAAATCATTTATCTGTCCGTGATCGAGCTTCGAATCCCTATCAAACCTCATTCTTCCATGAAGCTAGACCTGAGACGAGAATTTGCTGACCTATACGCGTACTTGACTGATCGCGTTCGGAACTTCGACCCGGCGACCAATGACGGACCGGGCGATCCCGGGTTGGTCAGGATGATCGAGATTGGCTTCGAATACTCGCAGTTTGCCTGGGTTGTAGTGGTATTTGACACTCGTCCAGACGCGAAACCGGACGGTGAGTGGACCTTTCACATCGAAACCAATATGCTGGAGCGAGCGGACTGGCTGGCGGCAGGCAAAGCCAATATGAATGGGCCGATTACCCTCGTACAATTGGACGGCACCGAAACCGTGCTACCGGAGAGCGGCGAGCTGGCAGTGCCATTGGGTAAGATGATCAAAGCCGTGCTGATCAAGGCCCGCGAAGACGGAGTATTCGCAGCGTTGCCCAAGGCTTCCCGGTGTGAATTTGGCATCGAGCATCAGGAGGGGGCTTACGGTTGGCCAATGTATGCGGCCCGAGGGATGGAAAATCTCGTCTGACCAGTGCGCCGCGGGACCGACGCTGTTGCAGAAAAACGGAGCCGTCAATAAATCCGGGCAGCTCCTTTTCTGCTCCACCCACCGTTTTCGCGATTTCTCGCGGATTCTGACCGGCGCAGGCGCAGTAACCCGCAATTAGATCTCTTCCACCGTCACGTCATTGAGGTTCGGATCGGAGAAGGCGATGGCATTCTGCGGGCCGGGGAGCGGGATGGAGGTGCCGCCCAGTTTCAGGGAGCCGATGATCTGCGCGGCGAAGGCGTGGCTGTCTCCAGCGATGCCGGGCGTGCCGATGAGCTGGCCATTGATGGTGATGCTGGCGATCTTCGCGAGGATCGACGCTTTGCCACCGGGAATGACTATGTCGTCGACATGGCCGGCGACGCTGCCGAACGAGCCGTCGCCGCCATCCTGGATGCCGGCGAGCAGGTCACTGCCGACCCAGTTGCCGCCCACTTGCACGGGGCCGATGCTTGCATCGCCGGTCCTTGGAGCGCCCGCGATGCTGTAGCCCGCGACGATCTGCGCATTTTCCACATCGCCTCCGACGGTGAGTTTGCCGATCGCCACGGAATCGGCCTGACTGGCCGGGGGGTTCAGTTTTCCCAGCGCACTGATGGTGACGCGATTGCCGGGACCGACGATCGAGCCGCCGATGGCGATGCTGGCGATCTTGCCGTTGCTATAGATGCCGCCCTGCCGAAAGTCGGCCGAGTCGATATTGCCCGCGATCTTCACGGAACCGATATCGCTGCCGCCGACGATTTCGCCGGAGTCAATCCCCGCACCGCCCACGAGCGCCCCGCCGACGGTGATGCCGCCCATCTTCCCGTCCGCCACCACGACCCCCGAAAACATACCACCCCCACCGAGGATCGAACCACCGATGGCGACACTGGCAAGCTTGCCATCGGAATGGATCAGGCCAGAAGAGGAGCCAGCGCCGCCTGACATATCGCGGCCGATCTTCACCGGTCCCATATCGCCCGTGCTGCGAATCTGGCCCTCGTCCCCCGCGAAAGAGTCGTCATTCCCGCTGCCTCCAATGAGAGAACCTGCGATGGTGACACTCGTGAGCTTGCCGCCACAGTCGATCTTGCCCGATTCGTTCCCGCTGCCGCCGCGAACATCGCCCCCGATCTTTACCGGACCCATGTCGGATGCGCTGAAGATTTTGCCGGTGGACGGCATTCCGCCCGCGCCAACGAGCGAGCCGCCGATCGTCACGCCGGCCAGCTTGCCTCCACTCGAGATGAACCCCGAGAAAGTGGCACTGGCGCCTGCCGATATGACGTCTCCGCCGATCTTCACCAGGCCCATGTCCCCGCCGCTGACGATCCGGCCCGTATTCACGTTTCCGCCACCGGTGAGCGAACCGCCGATGGTGATGCCGGCCAGCTTGCCCCCGCAACTGATGGAGCCGGATGTGGGCAGGCTGCCGCTCACGACGCTCTGTCCGATCTTCACCATGCCCATATCGTCGCCAGTGGAAATCGTACCGTAGGCCAGGGCGGCTCCAATCACGCTGCTGAAAAGCGAGCCGCCGATTGTCACGGAACCAAGGTCAGCGCGGTGCCCGCCGCCTGAATCAACGACCTGCAAGGAGACATCCATGCTGCCCTTCACGACCAGGCTGCCGACTCTTCCATCAATGTTGCTATTGAGGTCCGGCGCCCCGGTGGCGGCGCCGAAAGCGCCGAACGAATGCACATTGAGCCCCTTGAGCCCGTCGGTTTTGCTCACCCCATCGCCGGCCGTGATCTTGCCGAGGTCGCCGTGGATCGTCACCACGCCGAGGTCGATGCCGGTGGCATTGATATAACCGACATTGGTGAAGCCATCGCCGTGGATGGCATCGGCCCGATCGTTCGCGGGAACGACGCTGATCGTGATATTGGCCCCGGCAAAAACCTGCGGGTTCGCGGCTGCGGTGAGATTGATCTCCTCAATCTGCCGCGGATGTCCAAAAGTATCGCTATAGGTGATGAGTCCGTTTAGGTCGGCGAGCGTGCCCTTGGAAAAACTGACGGTGACTAAGTCGCCATCCACATCCTTAAATGTGAAGACGGCGGCGGGCGCGATGCGGGCTTCCAATGGTTCGACGCAGGAATGCATACTCCATAGCTAGAAGTTTGTCCGATCACTTGCGAGGTTAAAAGGGCAGTCAACAAACCAGGGCAATTTATCTAACCATTTCGGCTTGCGTTCCATGCAGTGCAAACGATGAAAATTGCCTCTTAGCCCGGATCTCCGGGCGGCCAATTTCTGTCTTTTCCGCGCCGCGAAGGACACGGCTATTTTTAACGCAAAGCCCGCAAAGGACGCGAAGGCACGCAAAGATTTTGAGCGAAGATCGAGCCGGATAGCCTACGCATCGCCGTGAGAAAGCTGGGAAAGCGAAAGCCGAGGGGTATGCGCTTCTTTTCTCTGAATCTTTGCGAACCTTTGCGGACTTCGTGGCCTTTGCGCTAAAACGAGACCGCCCTTTCACAAAGAAACAGGGGGAGTCAGCAACTCTGGCCAGAGTTCACCAGAGCAGATCCTTCAGCGCCTCGATCCTCGCCTCCAGCATCTTACACTTTTCGGCCACGGATTTGGTGGCCTGCAGTTTTTTCAGCCATGCGATCTGGTCCTTCTTCACGGCTTCGAACTGCTTGGGCGGCAGGAGGGCGCGAACGCCGCGGTAGACGACGTTCAGGACCTCGTCCAGGCCTTCGGCCTTTGCTTTGTCCGAAGTGACGACCGCTCCATTCACCGTAGTGTCACTTCCATCTTCCGCGACTAATCCATAAGTGGCATCCAACGCGCTCTGGGCAGCTTCGTATTCCTCGGAATTTCCTTTCACACCGGCTTCGGGGCCTTTCCATTTCATCCGATGCGCGGATGCGGTGAGCCAGGCTTTTTTGTCCAGGTCGAATTTCCCTTCGAACACGGCAAACTGCGTCGTCGAGTCCTGGAGCGAACCGGGAGTGAAGTAAACCGAATGCACGATGAGTTTGCCATCGGCGGTGGTACGAAAGAAGGAGCTGGCCGTGCCGGTTTCGTCTTTCTTCGCAGTCGTGACTTCCGCGAGCGCCTTCTGGATATGGTCGCTGATATTGGTTTCCGTGAAGCTGCCGCCGGAGGGTTCCACGATCTCGATGGAGTCATCGCCGTAACGATCTTTGTAAATCACCACGCAGCGCTTCGAGCCGGCCGCCCAAAGCGTATCCAGGCTTATGTGGCCCTCGTGTTCGAAATAAGCGTTCTTGCAATGAATGGTTCCGAGCACCTTGCCTGACACGGGGTCCGCCAGGTAATTCGTGCCACCCGCATCGCCGAAGTCTTTCGTAGGCACGGCGATGCCATAGTGGCCATCGGGTGACTGCGTGCCTTCGTGGATCACGTACCCGGCGGGCAAATCCGCGGCCGGCGCCATGGATTTCAAGAGCCCGATT